>Ga0256409_1000026_pt1 | contig 284195 bp, 263 predicted proteins | sample PhySR1_FD_185981 | JGI IMG/M metagenome (GOLD analysis project Ga0256409, IMG submission 185981) | Leaf surface microbial communities from sunflower plants in UC Gill Tract Community Farm, Albany, California, United States - DLSL S.R1 | ecosystem: Host-associated > Plants > Phyllosphere >... | reverse complement strand
TATTTAAGAATAACCAAACAGACCACAGCCTAACCTTATTTGGTTGGGATGGTGATCTAATGATATGGGAGTCATATCAAGCAAACCAAACTCAATCAAAACAGGAAGACTATACCAAACACTATGTTTATGAACCGAATAGCTTTGTACCGTTATTACAGACTGGTTATACAGGCTTTATTCAGCTGATTGAAACACCTGACTATCGTCAATTCCAAAATGTACCTTATTCGATTTATAAAGATCCTGTATGGAAAACTGAAACCAGAAAGAACAAAGTTGAATTAGAACGTGTTGCCTTTTATCACTGCGACCAAGTCGGTACACCACAAACTTTAAGTAATGAGCTAGGCGAGTGTGTTTGGGAAATCAAACAGGATACATGGGGCACTGCTTTAGAAATAAATACAAGTGATAATCTGCTTGAGCAAACCAACTTAAGATTTCAAGGGCAATACTACGATAAGGAAACAGGGTTACACTATAATCGTTATCGTTATTACGAACCGTATAGTGCAAGGTATGTGAGTAAAGATCCAATAGGATTATTTGGTGGTATGAATAGTTCCGTTTATGTGAATGATCCAAATCAGTGGGTGGATCCAATGGGACTAGATTGGTCTAATGCTTTTCCTCCTGGTTTGATGGAATATGGACGTTCTAAAGTCTCTGAACATAATTGGAAAATGCAAAATGATCCTGAATATCGTAATCAAGTAATGACTCCACCAGCCCCTGTAAAAGCAGCTACCCATGTACCATATACAACAATGACAAATGTTAATTTAGGTCTTACTGCAATAGCGGGAGGATCTGTAGGTGTTGGAGGTGGTCATACTAGAGATAAATATGGGAAAGTTATGCAATGTGTTGCCCTAAATGTATGTGGTAGTGCAGGAGCGGAGGCAAGTGCTTACGGAAGTGGAGGGCAAAGTTATACTAATACTGATACTTCACGTGGTTTTTCTACTGGAGGATCTGTTTGTGGTAGTGCTAAAGGCGCTGCTATCATTGGAGGGGGGGTGCAAGCTTGTCAAAATACAGATGGCTCTCAAACATATTCTGGTAATGTGATTGTTGGAGCGGGAGCTGGTGCGACAGGATCAATTTGTACGGCAGTAAATTATTGTAGGTAAATAATATGAAAAATATTTTAGTGTTTTTGATGATTGGAAGTTTAGCTTCTTGCACCAACTTAAATAAGCAAGATAATCACCTTACGCTTGAGGAAGAATGTAAACAAGCAGGTGATCTAAGTAAACAATGTGAAATCGTTAATATAAAAGGATTAACATTGGATGAAAAAGAGAACTTATTGGGATGGATATATCTTAATGGTTCAGAAAAAATCGTTCCGAATTATGATAAAGCCTATTATTGGTTAGAAAAAGCTGCAAAATCCCAAAATAATGAAGCATTGAATTCGTTAGGAACGATTTACCTCTTAGGATTAGGGAAAAATAAAGATTTAAATAAAGCAGAAGAATATTATTTAAAAGCAGATCAGTTAGGTAATAAAGAGGCTAAACTAAATTTAGCGGAATTATATCGGAGTAATGGTCAGGATACATTGCCAGATTATGAAAAAGCCGAAAAATGGTATCTAGCTGGTATGAAGGATAATCAATTACGTGCATATGAAGGCTTGTCTAAAATGTATATTGATCAAGAAAAGTTTAAAGATGCATTTGATTATTCTATAAAGGCTGCTGAGCTGGGTAGTTCTGAAGCTGAATATAATTTAGGTGTTTTTTTTGAAAAAGGGATATATGTTCAAAAAAATAAATTACAAGCAATATATTGGTATGGTAAAGCAGCTGAAAAGGGACATGTCGATGCAATTAATAATTTGAGAGTACTTAAACAAAAATGAATTAAGAGTTTATTGATGGTTTTTAATCTTGTAACTTAAATTATTTTTGTGAGTGTTCCTGGAATATATTATTTAGGAAATTAGCTTAATTAATTGGTGGTATAGGGAGGTGTTTTTTATATTCGAAATTCAGTTTTAAAATCATTGGCTTGAACAGTATCTGAATTTTGGAAGAAAGACTCATTTTTTATTATGTATCATCAAGTTTTTAATTTTTGAGAGTTAGTAAATGAAATATTCCTATTCTATCTTTTTCACATTATTGATGGTAAGTGGTTGTAGTAATGGTACATCACCGAACAAAATTCATGACTCAGAAAAGATTGCATCGACTGAACAAGATTCATATCAAAAAGCAAAAAAATATTCTGAAGCTGGTGATAAAGAAAATTATCTAAAATTTTTAGAAATTTCTGCTAAAAGTGGCGACGTAATTGCTCAAAATGAATTGGCAGGATTATATGCATTTGGTGATGGTGTACCAAAAAATGGGGAGAAATTCATTTATTGGTCAGAGTTAGCTGCATCTAAGGGGTATTCACTTGCTCAACTTAATTTAGGTACAGCTTATTTTTTGGGAACTAATGGCGTAACTCAAGATTTAGTAAAAGCAGAAAAGTGGCTGACACTTGCAGCAAATAATAATGAAGAAATTGCTAAAAATTATTTACAGCAAATAAAGAATAATGAAATACCAGATGCATCAATACCTGATGATATAAAAATTCTTATGGAAAATGATAAGTAATCCAAGCTTGTTAGTCGTATCGCTATACTATTTTATCGAGTTTACTATATTGAATTCCCCATGGTGATTATGCATTTATATTAAAAATTATGATTTTAATTGCTGTAGCATGTACTGATGTGTTTATACAAATTACGGAACTCAAAATCCACTGTCAGCGATGACGTGTCGGTTCGAGTCCGAACCTCGGGACCATATATTATGGAAAGCCTTCAAGCATATTTAGACTTGAGGGCTTTTTTATTGCCTGAAATTAGTGCTATCAAAAACTAAGAAATGAAATAAGAACACGAATGCTTAAAAAAGAAAAAACTGATTCTGATCACTATGGATCAATTAATAGATTGGCATTTAAATGATGGTTTCGATGTTTAATTAAAATTACGTAATTTCTAGTGTTCCTTCGATCCCTCTTTAATGACGCATTTTTATAATAAATATCAGTATGCGATAAATAGTACCTGATCATTTAACAATGACAGTTAAAATTTTTAATTTCAATCATTTAAAACTTAACCAAAGGTGTACATATTTCTTGCCTATAGGAAAATTAATTAGTTATAGTTAAAAGTGTTTTAAATAATTTGAAAATATTTTATTTTTCCCGCTATTTTGAAAAATAACTAAATGATCTCAGTGCGGCTTATCCAGTAAAGAAGATTGGTTTTATTTAAGGAAAATCAAGGACACACCATGAGGATACAGAAATCATAATCGGAGTAAAATTATAATGAATCTAAGTATTATGATCATCATTGGTTTAATCGTGTATTCGATAGCAGCCATGACTTATGTATACCGTTGGCGAGGAAAAGCACGTTATGAGTCACTTTCACAATATTTAAGAAAAAGCTGGCCAATATTTGCACCATTTAATTGTGTTCTGTATATGACGACACGCAGCTTTGCAAAAAAGCCAATATTAGATGCTGATTTTTTGGAAAATATTGAAGTACTTAGAGCCAATTGGACAATTATTAGAGATGAGGCAATAGCATTAGAGTCATCGGGTGTGTTTGAAGTGATCAAGACACCTGGAGCAGACGGTTATTATGATGTTGGTTTTCGCACTTTTTACAAACGTGGTTGGAGTAAATTTTACTTAAAATGGTATGGAACAACGCATGTTTCTGCGCAAAGATTATGTCCCAAGACATTGGCATTACTTAATCAAGTCCCTGCTATTCGCGGTGCCATGTTTTCACTGTTACCAGCAGGTTCTGAACTGAGTTTACACGCTGATCCTATTGGTAGTAGTTTTAGATACCATCTCGGTTTGCTGACACCTAACTCTGAAAATTGCCAAATTAATATTGATGGGCAAACCAGTACTTGGTTTGATGGTAAAGATTTTGTCTTTGATGAAACCTATCCACATTTTGCATATAACACAGCTAATTCAGCGCGTTTAATTCTGATGTGTGATATTGATCGCCCAATGAACCTATTTGGACGAATTTTTAACAGTGCTTATCGTATCCTTGTTAAAGGTACAGTTGTTCCAAACACGCCTGAAGATAAAAGAGGGGTGTATAGTGCGATTTTTAAATTTTTTGCGCCATTTAGACAGTATTCAATACAATTCCGTGAAAAGCATTTCAAGACGTATAAAATACTCAAATTCATTTTAAATTTAACGCTGCTATCTCTGATTTTTATGCTCTTGTATGGTGTAGTTTATTTATTTGAAATGCTCTTTTTAATGAATTAAAAATAACGTATTTTCTCACTCATTTAAGGGATATCCTTGCTCTGGTTGATGCTGAGTTTTACTATTTTGTCTTTTGATCTTTGCTAGTTCTACATCCCTCAGCTTGGCTATAGACGCCAATAGGTTGATATCTGATTCATGAATTTGATCACCATGTTTTAAAGTATTGGTCTTTATAAAACACTTCGTTTTTTCTATTTAAATCATAAAAATATATAAAGCTGTAACTGACTACTTATGTTGAAAAAAATGTGAAATTTATCGAAACTTTCACCCCATTGTTTTTATTTGGTTGTATTGCTGTTATATTGTTTTATGTGAACATTTGTAAGTGCTCTTCCAAGGCTGTATTTTGCATTCTGTCTTAAGTTTTGATGTATTTGGAAGAAATTGATATTTAAAAGTGGGCGATTTAAATAACTAACGTGTTAACTGAAAGTGCAAATGAGGTAAACATGAAATTAGAATTCTTAGAAGCTCATCAGACCGAACAGCTCAGCGCTTGTCGACTATCGCTGATTTTAGGGGTCTATACCTCAAATAATAAAATTGAACGCTATTTACGAGTAGCGCGTGCCGTTCTCAATGTAGAAAATGCTTTTTTTACTTTTCATAATGAGCCTTATATTTGGGTTGCAAATGAAAATGGTGATTTCAAAGCTGCGTCAGTTCCGCATAAACTGAGTTTATCACCGTATTTTGGCAATCAGCTCATCGTTTCAGAAACCCATAAAAATTATGAAAAATTTTCACAATATATGGCTGAAATTGGAATAAAACACCAACGCTTATTGTGCTATGACTTTAAGCTAGAAGATGATGATTCTATTGCACATGTTTATTTTTATGATGATAAAGATACAAGATTTACAACTAAGCAGCAGGCTTTATTAGAAGAACTTAGCTCAGGTTTGGTGACGATTTTAGCGCGTAAATCTGAATCTCAAGATTACTATGAGTTATATGAACAAGAACGCGCTTTAAACTTTAGTAAGACCAAGTTTTTCCAAGTCATTGCACATGATTTACGTGCGCCGTTTCATGGGTTAATTGGCTTTTCGGATGTTTTAGCAAACGAACGAGAAACATTGAATGATGACGGTATACAGGATATTGCAGACTATCTGCATGATACCTTGCAATCGACTTATTCCTTACTTGAAAACTTACTCAATTGGGCAATGGCAGAAGGTGGGCGCTTTGTTTATCATCCGATTAATTTTAAATTAAAACAGACCACAAAGATCGTTTACGATGTGCTTAAGCCTTTGGCAGTAAATAAAAATATACAACTGATTGAAAATGTTGCTGAGGATTTAAGCGTTTTTGCAGATATGAATATGGTGACCTCGGTCATTCAAAATCTGGTTTCAAATGCCTTAAAATTTACCCGTACTGATGGTTCTGGAAAAGTTTCCATTGTTGCGCACCCCGTAGGGAAAAATATAGAAATTATTATTCATGATACTGGTTTGGGTATGACGCAGTCGCAGATTGAGCAACTGTTTGAACCACAGATCAAAGCCAGTATAAAAGGCACCATTGGTGAACGAGGAACAGGTTTAGGGCTGGTTCTATGTAAACGATTTGTGGATCTCAATCATGGAAAAATCTCTGTAAGCTCTAAAACAGGTGAGGGAACGACTTTTATTGTTGCGTTACCCGCTGCAAAAAATACCCATCAAACTTTAGTTTGTCCTGAAATCAAGCAAGATAAAATAAAAATTTCATAATTCTATATTTGAATAATTTAGTTTGATTGTGAGTGGTGGTTTTTTGAGCTTTGCTTTTTAAGAAAAGTACAAAAACCTCCCTAAACGTAAAGCAAACTGCTATAAATAAGTTGATAAAACATAAGTACAGGCTTTTCAATGAACATTGAGCAATTGCAAAAAACATTACATGCAAGTCAGTATGCAGAACAAGTATTAAGTCTACATCAAGCCACTTTAGAACATGATTATGCAATTGATCAATTTCAACAATCGCTCAGTACAGTTCAAATTCAACAACTTGTTTACGAGCATTTAGTCAATATTCAAGATGAAAATACGTGGATGAAAGTCTTACGTATTCTTCGTGCACGCTTAATGTTTCGCTGGATTTGGCAAGATGCCAACCAACTGACCAATGTGGTGAAATTGACACAAGAACTGTCTGATTTTGCAGATGCCTGTATCGTTGCAGCAAAAGATTTTGCCCGAATTCCTTTGCTGGCAAAACATGGCGAACCGATGGGGTATAACGGTAAGATTCAAGATTTGATCGTCATTGGGATGGGCAAGCTTGGGGCACAAGAGCTGAACTTATCTAGTGATATTGACCTGATTTTTGCCTTTGATGAACAAGGTGAAAGTAATGGTCGTAAGTGTATTGATGTACAGCAATTTTGCATCTTGTGGGGGCAAAAACTGATCTATTTATTGGATCATATTACTGCAGATGGTTTTGTATTCCGTGTGGATATGCGTTTACGTCCTTGGGGGGATGGTTCAGCACTGGCAATAAGTCATGTGGCTTTAGAAAAATATTTAAGTCAGCATGGGCGAGAGTGGGAACGTTATGCATGGATTAAGGCACGTATTATCACAGGTGGACAAGACGGTGATAGTTTATTGGAGATGACCCGCCCATTCGTTTTTCGTAAATATGTAGATTACACCGCTTTTGAAGCCATGCGTGAAATGAAAGCCATGATTGAACGAGAGGTGGCTCGGCGTAACATTGCAGATGATATTAAGCTGGGTGCTGGTGGTATTCGTGAAGTTGAATTTATTGTGCAGGTTTTTCAGCTGATTTATGGCGGAGCAAAATTAGAGTTACAAGACCGCCAATGCCTTGTTAGCCTAAAACATTTGGGTGAGGCTGGATTACTCGATCATCAATCCGTTGAGGATCTTGAAGATGCTTATTTATTCTTACGACGTGTAGAGCACGCTATTCAAGCCTTGAATGACCAGCAAACACAATCTTTACCGACAGAACCTGAACTTCGTCAGCGAATAATTGATACCTTGGGTTTTGATGATTGGGATGCTTTTATTGATTTTCTCAACCAAAAGCGCAGCAAAGTAACTTTTCAATTTGAGCATTTGATTAAAGAAAAAGGGCTAGATTCTCCAATTGAAAGCTTTAGTCAGTTGGAAAGCCAGCTCAATGAAATCTTAGACAGTAATGCTCAAAATCTGATTCATGAGTTTTGGTATGGTCATGCAATCAAGAAACTGCCTGCTAAAGCTGTACAGCGTTTAAAAGAATTTTGGCCGCATTTGGTTGAAGCAGTTTTACAGTCGAATAGTCCGCAAGTGGCTTTAATGCGATTGATGCCGTTGGTCGAATCTGTAATGCGCCGTACTGTATATTTGGTGATGCTGATTGAAAGCAAAGGGGCGCTGCAACGTTTGGTCAAAATGGCCACAGTCAGTCCATGGATTTGTGAGGAATTGACACATTATCCAGTTCTGCTGGATGAGTTTTTATCCATGGATTTTGAACTGCCTCGACGAGATTATTTGGAAGATTCGCTCCGTCAGCAATTACTACGTATTGAAATCGATCAAGTTGAAGATCAAATGCGAGTATTGCGTTTATTTAAAAAATCCAATGTGCTGACCGTTGCCGCAAGTGATGTACTGGCAGAAAGCCCATTGATGAAAGTTTCGGATGCTTTAACGGATATTGCAGAAGTTTCTGTGATCGCGACATTAAATTTGGCTTATCAGACGGTTGCTAAGCGTCATGGTTATCCTGTCGATGCAGAAGGCTTACGTTGTTCATTAGATCATATGGCCTATGCTGTGATTGGTTACGGCAAAGTAGGGGGTATTGAACTGGGCTATGGTTCAGACCTTGATCTGGTTTTTATTCATTATATGGATGAGCAAGCAGATACCGATGGTCAAAAGGCCATTAGCGGTTTTGAATTTGCCATGCGTGTTGCGCAAAAATTTATGTCTTTGATGACCACACAAACTTTAGATGGTCGAGTCTATGAAATTGATACTCGTTTGCGCCCCTCTGGTGAAGCAGGTTTATTGGTCACCAGTTTAAAAGCATTTGAACAGTACCAACTCAAAAGTGCCTGGTTGTGGGAACATCAAGCAATTGTTCGCGCACGCTCAATCGCAGGTGAGCAAAGCCTAAGAGCAAAATTTGAAGAATTGCGTTGCAGGGTTCTCACATTACCGAGAGAAGAAGAGACGGTTCGCAAAGAAGTCTTGAACATGCGTCAGAAGATGAAAGATCATTTGGGTTCCTCAAAAGATCAGAAAAAAGATGGAATTTTTCATCTAAAACAGGATGCAGGTGGTATCGTTGACATCGAATTTATGGCACAGTATGTCGTATTAGCCTGGAGTGGGACGAATCCTGATCTCGCCCATTATTCCGACAACGTACGAATCCTTGAAGATGCCGCAAAGGCAGGTTGCTTATCCAGCGACGATGTATCCGCATTGATTCAAGCTTATCTCAGTGAACGCGCCGAGAGCCACCGTTTGGCACTTGCAAATCATAATATGCAAGTGAGTGCTGCGGATTGGCACGATACCCGAGAGGTCGTTTGCAAGTTATGGCAAAGATTAATTGATCCAACAGCGAGTTTCGCTTTGGAAAGTGAATAATTGTGTAAAAATTTGGAGTGTGCGCCATGAATTTGGCTGATCGTGATGGTTTTATTTGGCAAGATGGACAAATGGTTGATTGGCGTGAAGCTAAAATTCATGTCTTAACTCATACATTACATTATAGTATGGGTGTTTTTGAGGGTGTCCGTGCTTATGAAACACCTAACGGTACTGCGATTTTCCGTCTCCAAGACCATACAAAACGTTTGTTAAATTCTGCAAAAATTTATCAAATGAAAGTTCCATTTGATCAAGCAAATCTTGAACAAGCTCAAATTGATGTTGTCCGTGAAAATAAATTGGCGTCATGCTATTTACGCCCAATTATTTTCATTGGTTCGGAAAAATTAGGTATCGCTGCAACTGATAATACCATTCATGCGACAGTTGCTGCATGGAGCTGGGGTGCTTACCTCGGCGATGAAGCAATGGCGAAAGGTATTCGTGTTAAAACCTCATCATTTACCCACCATCACCCTAACGTGACCATGTGTAAAGCCAAGGCTTCAGGTAACTATACTTTGTCTATTCTTGCACACCAAGAAGTGGCACATTCTGGTTATGATGAAGCAATGCTTATGGACCCTCAAGGGTATGTATGCCAAGGTTCAGGTGAAAATGTATTCTTAGTCAAAGATGGTGTATTACATACACCAGATATTGCTGGCGGTGCATTGGATGGGATTACGCGTCAAACGATTATCACCATTGCGAAAGATATGGGTATTGAAGTTGTTGAACGTCGTATTACCCGTGATGAATTCTATATTGGTGATGAAGCATTCTTTACTGGGACTGCTGCTGAAGTGACGCCGATCCGTGAATATGATGATCGTGAAATTGGTTCGGGCGCTCGTGGTCCGATTACTGAGAAGATTCAAAAAGCATTCTTTGATGCTGTTCAAGGTAAAGATCCAAAATATGCACATTGGTTGACTTATGTAAAATAAGTGGCTGAATGCTAAAAAGGATTCCTAGTGGAATCCTTTTTTTGTGCTTAAATTTGAGTGTTGAAAGAATTTAAAGAGTTGAAAGAAAAATTCAAATGCTAAAATTAAGCTTTAAACTGAACAATGCTATTGATTAAACCTGATAAAAGTCTCGATACCAATCTACGAATTGCTTAACACCATCTTCAACAGATACCAAAGGTTTGTATCCGACCATCTGTTCTAAAGCACTGCTATCCGCAAAAGTATCCTGCACATCGCCTGGTTGTAATGGAAGTAATTCTAAAATTGCTTCTTTGCCTAATGCTTTTTCAATAGCATGAATATATTCAATCAATTTTACTGGATTGTTATTGCCGATATTGAAAATACGGAAAGGCGCATAACTGGTCGATGGATCAGGATTTTTGCTGTCCCAATTTGGATCAGGTTGCGCAATTTGATCACTTGAACGAATCACACCTTCCACAATATCTGAAATAAAAGTGAAGTCACGGGTATGGTTGCCGTGATTGAAGACAGGGACAGGCTGATCTTCAATAATATTCTTGGTAAACTTAAACAAAGCCATGTCTGGACGGCCCCAAGGACCATAGACGGTAAAAAATCGTAAGCCTGTTGTCGGTAGGTTAAAGAGATGACTATAACTGTGCGCCATCAGTTCATTGGCACGTTTGGTTGCCGCATAGAACTGTAAGGGATGGTTAACGCCATGTTTTTCACTAAATGGCATGGTGGTATTTGCACCATAAACACTACTGGTACTGGCATAGGTTAAATGTGGTATTTTGGCATAACGACATGCTTCAATAATATTGGTAAAGCCAATTAAATTACTTTCGACATAGCTCAATGGGTTATCTAATGAGTATCGGATACCTGCTTGCGCAGCCAAATGAATTACCCGATCAAATTGATGATCTTGAAAACATTGATCAACAAGCGCCTTATCTGCAAGATTGGCATGAATAAAAGTGAACGTTTGCTGGGTTTGTGCCGCCGTATCTTTGAGAACCGCTAATCGGGCTTGTTTTAATGCGGGATCATAGTAATCATTCATATTGTCAAAGCCGACAACATCATCACCACGCTCTAAAAGTTTTTTTGCAACATTGAAGCCAATAAAACCTGCTGCACCTGTGACAAGGACTTTCATTCATCTGCTCCGAAAATATCTCGTGTATAGACTTTATCTAATACATCACTTAAGTCATTAGAAACCCGATTGGCAATAATCACGTCACTTTGCTGTTTAAATTGTTCTAAATCATTGACGACTTTGGACTTAAAGAACTCATCTTCTTGTAAAGTTGGTTCATAGACAATCACTTCAATTCCCTTAGCTTTGATGCGTTTCATCACACCTTGGATCGCCGACGCTCTAAAATTATCTGAACCACTTTTCATCACTAGGCGATAAATACCAACTTTATTGGGGTTACGTGCAATCACCGAATCTGCGATAAAGTCTTTACGCGTACTGTTTGAGTCAACAATAGCTTGAATCAAATTACTTGGAACGTGATTATAGTTAGCTAAAAGTTGTTTGGTGTCTTTGGGTAGGCAATAGCCACCATAACCAAATGACGGATTGTTATAGTGATTACCAATACGTTGATCTAGACAAACACCATCAATGATTTGATGAGTATCTAAGCCAAAAATTTGCGCATAGGTATCCAGTTCATTGAAATAGGCAACGCGCATAGCAAGATAGGTATTGGCAAATAACTTAATTGCTTCAGCTTCAGTTGCGTCAGTAAATAAAACAGGGCTGTCCTTTTTGATGGCGCCTTCGATCAATAAGTCAGCAAACAGTTTTGCGCGATCAGATTTTTCCCCAACAATAATGCGGGAAGGGTACAAATTGTCATGCAATGCCTTTCCTTCACGTAAAAATTCTGGAGAAAAGATAATATTTTCAGTGTGGAGTTTTTCTTTTAAGCCCTTGGTAAAGCCGACAGGGACAGTTGATTTAATCACCATCACTGCATTGGGGTTGACCTCTAAGACTTGCTGGACCACGCTTTCGACACTTTGCGTATTAAAATAATTGGTTTTAGTGTCGTAATCCGTTGGGGTCGCAATAATCACAAAATCCGCATTGCGATAAGCGGCTTGGTAATTTGTCGTGGCTGTAAAATTTAATGATTTTTCTTTTAAAAATAATGAAATATCCGCATCTTGAATGGGCGATATTTTATTGTTGAGCAAGTTAACCTTAGATTCTAAAATATCTACTGCAACAACTTCATGATGTTGTGCAAATATCATTGAATTGGATAAGCCAACGTAACCTGTTCCAGCGACTGCTATTTTCATAAAAACCTAATATAGAAAATGTGCTTGCAAAAGTTGTATTCAATTTCACAGAGCGTTCATTCAAAGATTGTTCAATAAAATATCGAACAATTAAAAAATGACTATGCTCAATGTAAATTGTTAGCGCATCATAGCATATTCTCGTGAAACAAATTGTTCAGCATATGCAATCGAATACAGTAACTTGGCGACGGTAATGGTATGATATGGGGATTGCTCAGGTGGAAGATTGATGCATGCAGGTCAATGAATCAAATTTACAGTCGAATTTAGTTGAATCAGAACAGAATATCGTTTTGTGTATGAAGTGGGGCAGCAAATATGGTGCTGATTATGTCAATCGCCTATATAACATGGTCAAACGACATACCACAATTGATTTCCAAATGGTGTGTTTGACTGACCGTACAGAAGGTATTAATCCAGAGGTTCAATGCTTTCCAATTCCGCCGTTAGCATTGCCTGAAGGAAGTCCTGAACGTGGATGGAATAAGTTATCAACTTTTGAACCTGACTTATATGGTTTAAAAGGCAATTTATTATTTTTAGATCTTGATGTGGTCATTGTAGACAACATTGATGACTTCTTTAGCTATCCGGGTGAATTCCTCATTATTCACGACTGGAAACGTCCTTGGCGTGTGACTGGCAATAGTTCAGTTTATCGTTTTAAGTTGGGTACTTTTCCTGACATCTTGCCTTATTTTCGTGAAAACTTTAAAGAAATTAGTCATAAATTTCGAAATGAACAAGAATATCTGTCTTGGTATGTCGACCAGCAGCAAAAACTCAGCTACTGGCCAAAAGATTGGTGTAAGAGTTATAAATACCATTGTTTGCAAAAGTTACCACTTGCTTATTTTAAGCCACCAGTCAAGCCACAAGATGCCAAAATTATTATTTTCCATGGGGAAATTAATCCACCTGATGCCGTGACTGGCGGTGGAGGTAAATGGTACCGCTATGTGTTGCCTTCAGACTGGATTAAAGACGCTTGGCAATAATTTTATTTAGATGATTAGAACATTTGAGAACAATATAGATGCAAAACCTTGATATCGTGATTGCTTGGGTCGATGGCAATGATGTTGAGTTAAAACGTAAACGTCAGCAATACCTCACAGGTGGTGATGCCTCAGATGCTGTGAGCGATACACGTTTTGCCAGTAATGATGAGATCTATTACAACATTGCATCTATATTGAAGTATGTGCCTTTTTGCCGTCATATTTTCATTGTTACAGATAATCAGCAGCCTGAATTTTTAAATGAATTTGTAGCGCAAGGTCTTTGTGATGCAAATAAAATTCGTGTTGTTGATCATCGTGAGATTTTTGCCGGTTATACGCAATTTCTACCCACGTTTAATACCCGGTCAATTGAAAGCATGTTATGGAATATCAACGGGCTTTCAGATTATTTTATCTACTTAAATGATGACTTCTTTTTTAATTCACCCGCTCAAATTGAAGATTTTCTTGAGAGCGATAAAATCGTCACCTATGGACACTGGAAAAGTTGCTTTAATTACAAGACCAAGCTGAAATATCGTCAATTTTTAAATCGTAATTTTAATAAACCGATTCAACCCGGTCATGTGATAGCACAAATGCTGGGTGCTGATATTTTAGGATTTAAAGAATTTTTTGAAATCCATCATTATCCACACTGTGTCGATCGTAAAATTTTAAGTGAATACTTATTGCATCATCCAGACCTACTAGAAACACAGATTAAATATAAATTTAGAAGTGTCGAACAATTAAATCCGATTTCATTGATGAATCATTTAAAGATTCAAAAAAATGAAGCTGTTTTAAAGCCTGATTTAGCTTTGGCTTATTTGAAAAATGCTGAAAGCTTAGCTGCGTTTGTAGAAGCATTGAATCAAGACAATATTAAATATGGTTGTATCCAAAGTTTAGATCAACTGAATTCTGAGAATGCTGCACAGGTACGTCGTAAAATGATCGATAAATTATATGATTATTTGCCTAAATCAGTGATTTCAGCCAAAGCTTTATCGTAGGAAGCCAATCATGAAAGTTAAAACATATCTGATCAATTTAGATGGTAGTGATGAGCGGCTTGCTCGCGCAACAGAACAGTTACAGGCGGTAAACTGGGAGTTTGAGCGTTTTTCTGCTTATGATGGCCGCGGCAAAGAACTGTCATCTTTTCAGGATTATGATGATGCGTTGACGCAGCAAACTTTAGGAAGACGTTTACTCAATTCTGAACTGGGTTGTTATCTCAGTCATTATGGCTGCGCTCAGAAATTTTTAGCAAGTGATGCGGATTATCTTGTTGTCTTAGAAGATGATATGAAAATTACAGCTGATTTCAAACAATCTATAGATCAAGTTTTAGCTTATTTAGATCGCCATCAAGCGCTAGATTGGTATCTGGTGAATTTAGCGGCAAAGAAGAAAAAGCTAGCCAAAGATATTACTCAGTTAGGTGACTATTCATTGTGGCATGCTTATTATTTTCCTATTCGTGGTTTGGGCTTAATCTGGTCACGCAAAGGTGCTGAAGCGTTTATTGCGCAAGGCAAAACAATTGCCATGCCTGTTGATATCTTTTTCCAAACTTGGCTGAGTAAGAATGGAAAAGGATTGGGTGTTTGGCCTGCTTTTGTTCGTCCAGCAGGTCTAGATAGCGATATTTTAGGTACAGTTGCAACACAAGGAATATCTCGTAAAGAGAAAGAAAATCGTGATCACTCTTATGGTTTTAAGAAGCAAAAACGTATGTGGCGTGATCGGATGTATGCATTTAAACATCTTTATTTTTAATTGTATTAAGATGTAAGTGGATAATTGTTAGTTAAATATACTGTGTAAAATGTATTTTTATTGGGATTGCTTTAGGTAAACGTTGTGGATTTATTATATGAAAATTTTTAAAAAACTATTTTATTTAGCTAAATTTCATATGATGTACTATTACAAAATTAGACATACCAATAAAAAAATTGATAACTATGCAGGACAACTGGTTTTTAATCCTGTTGCTAGCTCTATCGAATTGCCAAAAAAAATATGGATATATTGGGAAGGTAATTTTCCTGAGTTTGTAGAGAAGTGTGTTCAAAATATTCAAGAAAAAAACCCGTCTTATCATGTATATGTACTTAATCCAGAAAATGTAAGTGAGTACAGCGATATTGATTTCTCCTTATTGAAGGATGCAACACCTCAACAAAAGGCTGATTTACTCAGATTTGATCTATTATACCAGCACGGTGGGATTTGGTTGGATGCCAGTATTATTGTTTATGATAATTTGGACTGGATTCCTGAACTGATGCAAAAAAATCAGACAGAATGTTTTTCTTATTATCGTAAAAAAAATACCACAAATATCGATTACCCTGTATTGGAAAATTGGCTATTGGCAAGTGTTAAAAATAATGTTTTCTTTAAACATTGGTATGATGAATTATATTTAGCAATTCAGCAAACGCCTAAAAGTTATGTACAAAATATTCGAAATACAGAAAAAAATAGCAAAGATTTTTTTCAAAGAATTAGTAATCTGGAATATTTAGTCGCCTATGTTGCATGTCAAAAAGTACTAAGACGATCTTTTCCAAGTATTACTTTGATTGATTGTGATGAAAATGCATTTTACTACCAAGTGAAAAATCGTTGGGTAAAAGAAAAGATTTTGATTGATATGGCAATTAATTATCCAGCGGAAGAATATCCTAAGTTAATAAAACTTGCGGGAAAAGAGCGTAATTATTTATGTCAATATTATGATAAAGGAATGTATTTTAAAGGCTCCTTTATTGATTTTTAACTTTAAAGTTTATTTAATCATGTTTGAAAACTAAGCTTTGATCTTATCTAGGAAATCAAAGCTTAGTTAGATTAGAATTTTCCCAACATAAAAATTAACTATTCCTGCTTAGATAAAAACTGTTTAAGTACTTTATATTTAGCTTGTTGGGTAAAGTACTCTTCAGAAGACAATGAACCAAAAACAGATAAATGGCGACCATCCAAAGAATAGGGAATACTTTCTTTTGCCATATGATTTGGTTTAAACAAATCAGTTTGTGTGAGCAATAACGTATTTGGATAGCGTTGGGTCATATCTGTAATGAGGCGCGATGCGGTTTTTTGCTGTTTAGCTTTAACATTATCGAAATAACTATTAAGATTGAAATTTCGATGTAACCACAATGATCGTTTGTATAAAATGCTAATATTTGCGTCAAAAGCATAAGGTTCAGACATCACAATAACTTTCTTATGAGATTGATTGGCGAGTTTTAGCAAACTCTCAAAGCTCTGTTCTTGATGTTGTTGTACAATATCGGACCAGCGACCTGCAAAAATTAATGCATTATATTGATTTATATTGTTTTTTAAGTAGTCTCTGTTTAGCATACATTGCTGATAGGCAGTAGAATTTTTATCCCCGGTAAATTGTTTATCTGTACTTGGATAACACCAATTGGTAGTAATTGCGTGGATATTTAAGTTGAGTTCTTTCCCTAAATAGTGCCAGAAGGGAATATTATGACCAGCAAAAGAATCACCGAATAAAAGCACGGGTTGAGCATCTGCTTGCTTCGATCCGATATGACATTCAAGTCCCTGTTGCCCCACCTTCAGACTATGATCATCTTTAATGTTATAAAAACACCAGCCATTGGAAACTTTTGGCATTTCTAACTTTTCATTGTGTTGTAAATACAGTGAATCTGCACGATTCTTTAAACCATCCTTATTGATGTATGAATAGAGCATAGACGAAGAGATAAGAATGATAAAGAATAGTAAATAACAGTAATATACCTTAATATTGACTAAATATTTTCTTGAACTTTCAATATATTTATAGCTTAACCAACCTAAAATAAAAGAAATTAGAATCGCTAAACTAATATTGACTAAATTTTTTTCAAAGAAAAAATATCCGAGTAAGAAGGCGACAGGCCAATGCCATAAATAAATGGAGTACGAAGCACTGCCTATATTTTGAATCAATTTAAATTTGGTAAAGATTGAATTTTGTTGGTTGGCAATAAGAATAAGCATCGTTCCAACCACAGGAACTAATGCATTATAGCTTGGCCATATTGTATCTTGACCAAATAGAAATAAACTTAGTGCAATACTTGCAAAACCAATAATTTCAAGACAATGCTTTATCGGTTGAGTAGGCGTATATGTTCTAAAATAGTAGTAAGCCAAGCCACCAGCAAGCAACTCCCAAGCACGAGAGGTGAGCTTAAAAAAGGCATAGATAGAATCTTTAGATGAGATATAAATAGAAAAGCTTAAAGATGAAATACATAATAAGATTAAAAATATCCCTAAGAATTTTTTATTTTGAATAATTTTAAAATATAAATAAACAAGAATAGGAAATAATATATAAAATTGCCATTCTACTGATAAAGACCAGGTATGAAGTAAGGCTTTATCATGAGAGCTTACAGCAAAATAATCGCCTGCTTGACGATAATATAGGTCATTGGATAAAAAACTTAGACTATATTTTGCATCTTTAGCAAATAGCTTGAAGTCTTCTGGGATGAAAAAAAACCATCCACAAATTGTCATGATTAAGACGACAAAGAAAAGTGCAGGAAAAATTCGTGTGATTCGTGCTAAATAAAAATTTATAAAAGAAAAGCTATTTTTTTCAAGGTTCTCAATAATAATCTTTGTCATTAGATAACCAGAAATGACAAAGAAAACATCGACGCCTAAGAATCCAGCAGAAAATCCTGAAACGCCGAAATGGAACAGAACAACAAGTATTACAGCATAGGCGCGAAGCCCGTTGATATCATCACGAAAAGTTTTGGTTTGCATATTGAAGACAAATTAAGAGCTAAGGTGAATCCAAAGCGTTATAAAAGCTTTGGATCTAATTTCTCAAAAGACTCTATCGCACTTTTCAGTGAAAGATTGTAAACTTTAATATTCTGCTTGTTTAAAAAGTGAGAGGCGGCCTCAAATGCTGGAAATATTTCAGTTAAATATTGGTCGAGCATCGTCGGTTGCTTATTGCTACTTTTTTCATAAAAACGTGGTTGATTAAAGTTATTCATATCTAAACCTGCCAAATAAATTTCTTCATAAGACAGAGAATAAATAATTTGTAAAGCGACATAGGATACTGTGAAATAATCAAAAATGGAGTCACGAATATGCAAGGAAAACCCTTTACCACCCTCTAGATAAAAATAGTCTTGATGGGGATCAATGGCGATACGTGGACCTAAAAATCGCTCAACGATTCCTTCAGTAATCGTTTCAATAATTTTGATCTGACATTTTATTTGGTCAGGACTGATTCTTCTTAGAATTATGTCAAGACAGCGATGGGTGGTGAAAAAAGTACATTGGCTTTGGAGTACTTTAAGCACTAAGTCAAAACGATTTTTAGTAAAATTGAAGTCAATAATGACATAATATTTAAAATGAACGTAGTCCAATGATATTGAACCATTAATTCCAATATAATCTATATCTTGTCTTTTAAAAACATCTTCGGGGCATTTCTGAACGGAAGGACCAGTTGCAACCAGCATGCTTTTTTTACAAGTGCGTGTTGGCATAACGGAATTGTCAGCAATGAGCTTCTTACGAAAATACACCTGATCAATTCCACCAAGTTCATTTCTTTTGACAGAATAATAAGGCCAGTATTTGCGATTATGTCGATGTGTTTTAGGATGGCTATGTTTATAAATAAATTTATAGATATTTCTTAAAACAAAATTTGAAAAGAATAATTGAATCGATTTTGGTGTTTTATGGTTCATATAGTGTCGTAATGAGAAAATGAGTGAAGATGGAAAATTGTCTATTCGACAATTTATCCATCTAACGTAAATGTAGGCTTTTTAAATTTAGCTTTAATTTTTCGGATTTGCTTGCTCAACCAATTGGTTTCTTGATCTGGGCGAGTCACTTTATTCCCTTGGTAGTTAATTTGAGTTGCTTTTGAAAAAGTTCCAAAAGGTTCAATTAAATAATTTTCAGGTTTATAACCAAGTTCCAGCGCTTCTGCATAATATTGATCAAATAATTCAATCAAATCTTGGCGAGGATGAGGCATTATTTTGCCATCAAACCAATGTTTTTGATTCACTTCGGCAAGACGTGGAATTGCATATTTATGGCTAAATTGAGTTCCCATGTCTGAGTAGTGTAATACTTTGATTTGTTCGATAGCTAAGTCTTCACCATCAATATTGTTATAAGAATCTTGATAAGGTTCAACCAATTGAGGCTTGTCCTTGATAAGACGCATTAAATTTTTATGACTGTCTGGATTGGTACGGATTTCATTAAGTGGTGGCAGGTATTGTTTGGCTTTCTCACAATCCCATACACAAGTACATAAACGCGCTGTACTTTTTCCGCCTTTAGCAATAACAATTGCATCATTATTCATAGGATGTGACCAAAGTTCTGCAATATCACAGAGCACGACGACATCTGCATCCATATAAATTGCACGACCTGTGAAATCACATAACTCAGGTATTGCCCAACGGAAACCAGAAAAAGGGGTTGCCCATTTTTCTGTAGACCATCCTTTACCTGTTTCTTGATCGCTATACCATGGACTATTTATGTCATGACTAAGTTGCATCCAAATAAATTCAACATTATGCTGTGTATGTTTACGAACACTATGTTCTAATACCATGAGTTGTTCAAGGTCACAGTTATTTGGATCACAACCTACAAAAATTTTAATGTTTTCACTAATCATTATTTATAGCCCCTAAAATCACATTTATTAGAGTGGTGCCATATAGTATATCGCTAAATGCGATTAATTTAAATGAACATTAATCTTTATCGTAGGTCGATCTCAAAATTAAATTTATAAGTAATTGTTGTAAGAGTTTTTATGAAAAAAGTTGTCATTAGTTTATCAACTGCTCAAGAGCGCCGTAAGCATATTATTGCTGAATTTGAAAAACAAGAAGTAGATTTTGAATTTTTTGATGCGATCACGCCTGCAAATATAGATATGGCGACATCTAAACTTGGTCTGGTCGGGTATACAACTGCTTTACACCAAAACGAAGTCGGTTGCTTACTAAGCCACATGCTGTTGTGGAAGAAAGCAATAGATGAGCAGCTCGATTATATTGTAATATTTGAAGATGATATTTATTTAGGTGATCATGCAAAAGATTTTTTATTGGATGATGTATGGATTCCAAAAGAATGTTCAGTAATCAAATTAGAAATCTTTTATAAAAAAATTGGGGTGGCGTTAAAACAACATAATCTTTCGGCTCCCGATGCCCGTAAACTATTGTTATTACGTGAAGCACATATGGGATGTGGCGGATATATCATATCGCAAGATGTAGCAAAAAAATTGCTGAATTTTATTGTTGAATCGAAAGTATTAATCCCAGTGGATCATTTTTTGTTTAGAGAGTGTCCAGAGCTTGCCGTGTATCAGCTTAGCCCCGCATTGTGTATTCAGGATATGATATTGACGAATGGTAATACACAGTTCCCAAGTGCCTTGGAAGAAGTTAGGAATATTAGAAAAGGGAAGTATTTGAAAAAGGAAAAATTGAAATTTAGCGCTAAATTGAAAAAAGAATGTTCACGAATTGTTAGGCAAATTCAAAAAATGATGATTAAACTGGCAAAGTTTAGACAAGGTATTCGGACCGTGAAAATAAAATTTCGTTGAACGTTAATGCTTTAGATATATGTTTTGAAGTGTTGATTGCTAGGAAGGAATTTGCTTATTTATACAAGTTCCTGCCACCCTCTAACTTCCTAAATCGTTTATAACCCCATAAATACTGTTCAGGAGCGATATTAATCATTCGCTCCATCTCTTTATTCAATGTATCAACTGAGAGTTGTAAGTCTTTAGAATTAATATCTTGAGATAGTGCAGTAAAATGTAAATCAAAACCTGAGAAATCAGGGCGACGGACACAGGTTAAACCCACGACTGAACATTGGGTTTTTGCTGCAAGCTTCGAAAGCAAAGTTGAAGAAAATGCTTTTTGCCCATAAAAGTCAGAATAAATACCTCCAGACTCTTTGGGAATATGGTCGGGAAGGATAGCGGTAAACCCACCTTGTTTTAAATGTTTAAATAAGGCACGTACACCAGTATCATCAGTGGGTACCAATGTTGCATTTAAGCGTTGGCGAGACTCTAGCATAAACCGATCTAAGTCTTTATTTCGACTCGGCTTATACATGATAACGGGATGAGTATGTTGATTGATCCACGCATTCATGAGTTCCCACGCTCCAAAATGAGGGACTACACCAATACAACCATTGGGATTCTTCAAGGCATTGAGAAAAATCTCAGCATTATAGACCTGTTTAATTTGTGCTAAGGCGAACTCTGGAGAAGATCCCCAAACTTTAATTGACTCTGCATAAGTCATACATTGACTTTTTAAACTGGCTTTAATTAGTTGATTACGTTGTTGTTCATCAAGCTCAGGATATGCCGCAGTTAAATTCAATTCAGTGGTGCGTTTTGCTGAAGAATTACTCATAAACAATAAATTCCCGACACCTCTGGCAATACTTTGTATCATCGCTAGAGGTAATCGAGAGAAAGTTTTAAGTAGCTTATACATTTAATTAATATTAGTCGCGGTCAGCATTGCCTTTCAACACCAAGTAAATCAGCGCTGAAATAATAAAGAAACCAGCAATAAAACTGCTCATGCTGAAATATAAAATACGCTGATAAGTATCTAAATTAAACAACTGATGGCTTAGGATATAACGCATAAATCCCCATTGAACCACTGAAAATACAATGATAATAATTGTATGACGAAGCACATTAGGTCGCATAGCCATAGGTTTTCACCTCAAAAGTTAACAGCGATAGTATGCCATTTATGAGAACTTATCTCAATTAGAACCTATCGAAATAAAATACATACGAAAAACAGAAAACCCTGCATAGCGCAGGGTTTTCGACGCAACCGCCAAAAATTATTTAGCTTCTTCCGCTTTCGGTTTTTCGCGTAAACGAATACCTAAGTCACGCAATTGATTTGGTTCAACTGGTGCAGGTGCTTGAGTTAGTGGACACTCAGCAGTTTTAGTTTTTGGGAAAGCAATCACATCACGGATAGATGATGAGCCTGTCATCAACATCACTAAACGGTCTAAACCAAATGCTAAACCACCATGAGGAGGCGCACCGAATTTTAAAGCATTTAATAAGAAACTGAATTTTTCTTCAGCTTCTTCTTCGCCAATACCTAAAGCTTCAAAAATTGCTTTTTGCATTTCTAAAGTGTAGATACGCAATGAACCACCACCGATTTCAGTACCATTCAATACCATATCGTAAGCAACAGAAAGTGCTGCGCCAGGATTGCTTTTCACTTCTTCAACGCTTGATTTTGGAAGTGTGAATGGGTGGTGAACAGACGTCCATTTACCATCATCAGTTTCTTCGAACATTGGGAAGTCAACGACCCAAAGTGGCGCCCACTCGGTTGTTGACATGTTCATGTCATGACCGATCTTGATACGTAAAGCACCCATTGCATCATTTACAACTTTGGCCTTATCTGCACCAAAGAATACGATGTCACCATTTTCAGCACCAACGCGCTTTAACAAATCAAGCACGATTGGTTCGATGAATTTAACGATAGGTGATTGAAGACCTTCGATACCTTTTTCAAGTTCATTGACTTTAATATAAGCCAAGCCTTTCGCGCCATAAATTCCAACGAATTTAGTGTATTCATCGATTTGGCTACGTGGCAGTGAACCTGCACCAGGTACACGAAGTGCAACAATACGACCTTTAGGATCTTTTGCTGGACCTGCAAATACTTTGAACTCAACGTCTTGCATCATGTCGGCAACATCTACAAGTTTCAAAGGAATACGTAAGTCCGGTTTGTCAGATGCATAATCACGCATAGCGTCTGCATAAGTCATACGTTGGAATTTGTCGAATTTCACACCAAGAAGTTCATTGAACATCTTAACGGTCATACCTTCCATCAAATCCATAATATCGTCATCGTTTAAGAACGATGTTTCGATGTCGATTTGAGTAAATTCTGGTTGACGATCTGCACGTAAATCTTCATCACGGAAACATTTTGCGATTTGGTAATAACGGTCTACACCACCAACCATCAACAATTGTTTAAACAATTGTGGTGATTGCGGAAGCGCGTAAAAGCTACCATTTGAAACACGGCTAGGTACTAAATAGTCACGTGCACCTTCAGGTGTTGCACGTGTCAAAATTGGTGTTTCAACATCCAAGAAACCATGTTCATCTAAGTAGTTACGAATTAACGTCGTTACTTTAGAGCGGAAACGTAAACGATCAATCATTTCTGGACGACGAATATCAAGGAAACGATATTTCAGACGGATTTCTTCAGAAATATTGGCATTTTCATCATTCAATGGGAATGGTGGAGTTTCAGATGCAGCAAGAACTTCGATTTCTTTACCTAAAACTTCGATTTGACCGCTCACCATATTGGCATTTTCTGTGCCTTCATAGCGACGACGTACACGTCCTACAATTTTTAATACATATTCTGAACGTGCTTTATCCGCAGTTGCAAATGCTTCAGGAGTATCTGGATCGATGACGACTTGAACGAGACCATCACGATCACGCATATCAAGGAAAATCACCCCACCGTGGTCACGGCGACGATGTACCCAGCCGCAAAGCGTTACAGTCTGGTCAATTTGAGCTTCGGTTAAAGAACCGCAATAATGAGTTCGCATCATAGCGTTAAAAATCCAACTATATGGGTTAAGGAAGCGAGTACGTAAACAGCGCATCGCCTAAAAATGTAATGTGAGATTATGCCTCTTTGAGCGGTGAGTCACAAGGACTTGGGGCAAAAACTACTGTATAGCCAAATAAATTTAAGCTAATTTCTAAAAACTTTCAGTGACTCAATCGGCAAATAGAGCATTATTTAAGATATTTTTTATAATTTAAATAATGAAACAATAGGCAACCTAAAGTAAAACAAAGGATTGAACCTTGGGTAAAGGCTTTCATAAAGAAGCCAATCAGTACATATAGGTCAGTGTCTTGAGGAACGAAGCCTGTACTTTTGGCAATATAAACATAATACAAGCAACCACTAAAAAACGCAGTTACAAATAAACTTATACAGAAAAAATTTACTTTAGGATTTCGTATTTGACTGGCTCTATATTTAAAAAAGTAATGCAAGCCCATCCATATTAAAAACGGTAAAGCAGCAGCAGAACAGCCGATTTGTAGGACTTTATGCATCGGATAAATACGATCAAACATACTGACGGGTTGCGCTAAAAACGCTTTAAAAGCGAAAGTTCGAAAATCTAAATGAGTTAAACCATCCCAAATAATATGGGTTGCTGTACCTAAGATAATCGCCAATATCGTCCAAATTAGAAATTTAAAAAAAGTTGAAAATGAAACGATGTTTAATGGTTTTTGAATGCCTAAAAACTTAAATAATAATGGGCGATATAAGCTATACCAAAGTAAGCAGAACAGTAATCCCACCAATAAATCTGGATAGATGATTCCTTTAAACTGATGATTTAAATAAATTTCAGTTTTAACCAACACTCTATACAAATCTGGTGTCATTGTGCCAATCGCGAGTGCTGCAATCGGCAAGCGATTTCCTGAAAGTTTGGACAAAGGTGGTGCTAAAACAGCATGTGAAAGTGTAAAGGGCATTAGAATATTAAAAAGTTAAGCAATGGTTTTGAGCTGATTCTATATAAAAAGCCAAAGTGCAAATGTTTTTTATTGCAAAAATATTGAAATGTTATAATATAACATTATTCAAAAATATTGAGCTTTGAGAGCAATCGCATGTCCTTTACCAAAAGTGCCCTAACACTTTCCATTTCTGCAGTTATTTCAACTTCTATTTGGGCTGAAGATCAAACCAATACTGAAAAAAATCCACAACAATTAGAAACCATTACCGTTGTTGGACATCCCTTGGTCCGTTCAAGTCAAGATTTTGGCGTTGCAGATGAAACTGTTTCACGTGAAAAACTACAACAGGCGGGCACGACTTTAGGTGAGGCACTCAAAGATGAATTAGGGGTCTATTCCAATACCTTTGGGGCGGGTTCTAGTCGCCCTGTAATTCGTGGGCAAGAGGGGGCACGGGTTAAAGTGACTCAGAATGCAACAGAGACGATGGATGTTTCAAGCTTGTCACCAGATCATGCAGTCACTGTAGATCCGCAACTTGCACAAAAAATTGAAGTCATTCGTGGACCATCAACATTATTATATGGGGCTGGATCTGTGGGTGGTTTAGTCAATGTAGTTGACAGCAAGATTCCGACAGCGATGCCTGAAAATGGTTATGAAGGCAATGTTGGTCTGCGTTATAACACGGGCAACGACGAAAAAATGGCACATGCTGGAGTGACTGTTGGATTAGGTTCAAATGTTGCATTACGTGTAGAAGGCTTAAAACGTGACGCCAATGATTATATTACCCCGAACTATATTGTAACTGAAGAGCATGGTGATCATGCACATAGTACGAAAGAGCGTCGAGTTGGCAATACATTTTCAGAGTCTGAAAATGTAAATGTGGGCTTATCTTGGATCGGTGAGCGTGGTTTTGCGGGTGTGTCTTATAGCAATCGCCAAGATCAATACGGTTTACCTGGGCATAGCCATGAATATGAGTCATGTCATTTACATGGCTTATCACTGCATTGTGGTGGGCACGATGATGACGATCACTCTGGTCATGATCATGGTGAAGAAGAGCATGATCACGCTGAAGCAGGGCCATGGATTGATATGAAAACAGAACGTTATGATTTCCGTTCTGAGCTCAATGAACCTTTTGCTGGCTTTAAAAAACTTCGTGCACAAGCAAGTTATACTGACTATCAACATGATGAAATTGAAGGAAGTACAGCAATGACAACCTTCAAGAGCAAAGGTTATGAAGGTCGTGTTGAGTTGTTACACAATCCGATTGCTGCTTGGGAAGGGGTGTGGGGTGTCCAAGCCAGCCAGCAAAAATTAGATATCACAGGTGAAGAAGCGGTTCTTGCACCAAATAAAACCCAAAAATATAGTGTATTTGGCTTAGAGCATCGCCAATTTGGTGATTTTCATGTGGAATTAGGGACTCGTTTTGATCATCAAACAGTGGATGTCGATTCAGCTCAAAAAGACTTTGATGGCAATGCATTCTCATATTCTGGTGCTGTGAATTGGGCATTTGCACCAAATTACACGCTCTCTTTAACGGGTTCTCATCAAGAGCGATTGCCTTTAGCACAAGAACTTTATGCTGATGGAAAGCATTATGCAACCAACACCTATGAATTGGGCAATCAAGACTTAAATAAAGAGAAGTCAAATAATGTGGAATTAGGTCTTCATTATGACAATGACAAGTTGAGCTATCATGTACATGTCTATCAAAATTGGTTTGATAACTACATTTATGCCAAAACTTTGGATCAATACGAAAACTTCCGTTTGATCAAATATAGTCAAGATAAAGCCAAGTTCTATGGTACAGAAGGTGAAGTCGCTTATCAGTGGAATGATGTGTATAAAACCAGTCTGTTTGGTGACTATGTACGCGGTAAAATTGAAGATGAAAATGCACCGCGTGTTCCTGCTGGTCGTTTAGGCGCTCGTGTAAATGCTGAGTTTGATGAGCGTTGGTCTGGTTCAGCAGAATATTCACATGTGTTTAATCAAGATAAATTTGCGTCTTATGAACAAGAAACCAAAGGTTATAACATGGTGAACCTAGGCGTTGCTTATCAATATCCTTTGGCCAACAAACAAGAAGCGAAAGTATTCTTTAAAGCCAACAACCTGTTGGACGAGAAGATTTATGAACACACTTCTTTCTTATCGAATATTCCACAAATTGGACGTAACTTTGTCATAGGTATGGACTATAAGTTCTAATTATTTGCAATCATTCACCAAATCGTTATTGAAAAATAAAGGAATTCGACCTAGGCTCTAAGGGTCTGCCAATACTTCATCTGTATTTGCGACAACGAGTGTTTTTTAGAGGATACAAGGCATGAGCTATGAAATTTAGTGATCTAAATGAGTAGGTCATAACGATGTAGCATCAAAAAACACTCTAGTCCCTCAAGGGTTGTGGTTAAAATTATCTCAAACATCGTTATGAAACATGAAAATAGTCTCGCTATTCTCTTCATTTCATGCCTCGTTTGCTCAATTTTAGCCGACAACGCAAGTTATATATGAAATGTTGACAGACCCTAAATTGGTCTAGGTCTTTTCTTATGCGTATCTTCAATAAAATTCAAAACAAACTGAATTGGTCAAAACGTCGCTATTTCAGCATTATTATCGGCATATTGGCCTTAGGATATCTTTCCTCTGCGATTTATCATGTTTATAAACCACTTCCTAAAGGGCTGAATTTTACCGGACCATTGCGTCACGCCAATGTAAAATTTATTGCCGATGAAACCTATATTGATGCGCAAGGGAAGCAGCAACTTGATCAACATATCTTTGATCAGGTGTTACAGCTGATTAAGCAAGCCAAGACCACCATTGTGATTGATATGTTTCTATTTAACAGTGAAGTCGGAGATTCTAAAGTTCAGCAACGAGAATTAACTAAGCAATTAACCCAAGCCTTGATTAATGAAAAAATTGTAAACCCAAGCTTAGAAATTAAGTTTATTACCGATCCAATCAATTCTGTTTATGGTGGAATTCAGCCTGAACAATATCGCCAATTACGTTTAGGTGGTATTGACGTGATTGAAACGAATTTAACACCACTCCGTGCATCTAATCCTACTTGGTCTGGGATATGGTATTTATGCTGTCAGGATATTGGCAATAACCCAAATAAAGGCTGGCTGAATAATCCATTTGGTAAAGAAAAAATTACAGTTCGTAGCTATTTAAATTTATTTAATTTTAAAGCCAATCATCGTAAAACCATCGTGGTTGATACCGCGGAAGGTTGGAAAACTATCGTCACATCTGCCAATCCTCATGATGGTAGCTCACGTCACTCCAATATCGCATTAATGGTTGACGGTGCAACTGCGACAGATATTTTAAATACTGAACAAACCGTCGCGCATATGTCGGGAGGTGATACGCCTTTTGTTGCTTTCGGCAAACTACCTGAAAAGCCAAATGATCCTCAGGTTCAAGTACTGACAGAAAAAGCAATTTATGATGCGGTCTTAAACATGTTGGCGTCAGCAAAAGCCAATGATCAAATTGATTTAGCTATGTTCTATTTGTCAGAACGCCAAATTGTTAAAGGTTTAGTTGCTGCCAAGCAACGTGGAGTGAAATTACGTATTTTGCTTGATCCCAATAAAGATGCATTTGGTCGTCAAAAAAATGGTATTCCAAACCGTCAAGTGGCTTCAGAGTTAAATGACGCAGGAATTGATGTGCGTTGGTGTAATACCCAAGGTGAGCAATGCCACAGTAAGATGATCGTAAAGCATAATGCGCAATCTGCGGAAATGATTTTAGGTTCTGCCAACTTTACCGCACGTAATTTAAAAAATTATAATTTGGAAACTGATTTACGCGTGGTTGGCAATCCACAACAACAAGTCTTTATCGATGCTGAACAGTATTTTAATACGGCTTGGTCAAACTTAAATGGTCGTCAAATGAGTGTGGATTACAGTAAGTATGCCGATGAATCAAAACTTAAATACGGGGTTTACCGTTTTATGGAATGGAGTGGTTTGTCGACGTTTTGATTTATTCAAAAAATATGTATCGAAATGAATAGATTTCGGTACATAATTTAAAGCTTGGTAGATTTTTTAATAACAAAGCTGAGCTTTAAATGAAAACATTACAAACATCATTTTTAAAATCATTACTTACACTGAGTCTGTTTATTTCACCACTTAGTTTTGCAGAGAGTGCTTTAGTAGTTCAAGCAAAAACATTGCAAACAGGTAGTCCCACTGTCTCAATCAATATTGACAAAGCCATTCAATTATTCAAACAAGCTGCAGAACAAGGTGATGCAGAGGCTTATTTTCTACTTTCAAAATATTATTCTAATTCAGCAGATTATCGTTTTTTACCTGAAAATAGTCATTTATATAAACAGCTGCGTTTGGAAGCTGCTCAACGTGGTAATTTTGACGCATATTTATCATTAGATTTAGAAGCGGGTATTGCTGAAGGTTTCGGTATTTCTAATGATATCAGGCAAAAACTAATAAAAATTCGCCCACAAATTTTAAAACTTGCTGAACAAGGTGATGTTGAAGCCATACGTACATTCGTGCTTGCATTAGACCAAGGTACTGAGAATTATAGTGATGAACAGTGTCAATGGTTATATAAAGCAGTACAGCAAGGGGATTTATTGTGGGCGGGATCTAGTATCCAGAATTGTCCAGAAAACATTCTAAAAAAACTGGGTGCCAAGACGAAAGCTGCTTATGAAAAAGATCATAAAGATAGTGATTTAGCTCATTTTCAAATGCTTCAGCAACGTTCGAATCAAGGTGATATTGGAGCAAAAATAAAATTACTTGAAGATTATGTTGCTGACTCATACTTGTCAGAAAAGGATATTAAACAGCTCGAAAATGAGGTTTTAACGCATTATCAAAAACAAGCATCTCAAGGTGCGAGTGATGCGTATTTGATGCTTGCATTAAAAAAAGATGCTGATAAAGATAAGCAGAATTTGTATCTAAAAGCTGCGCAATTAAATAATCATGTGGCATTAACAGAACTTGGATCTGACTATTTATGGTCAGATGATGAAAAACAAATAGATATTAATAAAGGTCTAATTTATTTAAAAAAAGCTGCAGCACAAAACGATCCTGATGCAATAAATTATCTCGGTGTTTGGTACTATAACGAAGAAAATGAAGGCTATGATGAAGCACTTGCGCAAAAATATTTTAAACAAGCTGCTCAACTAGGATCTGTCAATGCAATGGATAATTTGGCACGCATCGAAGATGAACCAGAAGATTATCGTTGGGCTGTTTTGGCTTATGAAAATGGATCATCTGAAGAAGATACGCAAAGTAAAGCCCTAGAAGCGTATCAAACAGGCAAGGGCACAACTAAAGATCCGATCAAAGCGAGAAATCTAAAAACATATATTCAAATGCGAGCCCAGTTCAACAATAATTTAGGTGGCTTGATTGAAAGTATCAATAATGATACTGAGCGTACTGAAACTGAATCTAAGAACCGAAAAAGATAAACTCAGTTCTTCAACCTTAGTGTTGATCAGTTAAACATTTTTAAAACCTCCCCTCTTCAGAGTAAGCTATGCTTGTAGCTGCGAAGGGGGAGGTTAACGAATTGAAATGTGTGCTTAGCTGTCGCTTTCTATTTAGTTTTTGGGATTTGGTGGAACTAACTCATCCAAATCTTTATTTGAAATATGATCTAACTCATGTAAATCAGTTTTGATTTTCCATTTGCTTTCATCATCTACGGGTTTTGGTAAACGTGCCTCTAACCAGTCACACACCACATCGGGCGAAAAATCTGCATGGTTACATTGAATCACCCAAGCTAAAAATTGTTTCGCTTCACCATTCATATACGGAGGAGGAGAAACGGGTAAAAACTGAGTCGGAAGACGTTCATTTTTAGAAATATAATTTAGAACATGACCAAGTTCTTGTACAGTTTGCCATGCTAAAGGATGGTCAATATTGATTTGAAACTTAAACCACCATGCTTGTTTGCCATCTGAACCATAGCTATCAATAAATGCCTCTTGCACACTTGGGATTTTGCAAAAAAATTGATGTAAACGGTCAAAGCTCAGTTCAGCCACAATACAGCACTCATCAGATTAAAATTATATTTTATCAGATTGATGTCAGAATTTACCCAAGTTGATGTATAAACAATAAAGAAGATTAAATTTTGACTGTAATTCATCCATTATTTATCTTGAATGATGTATTAAGCTGTTGTGTATACGTTCAAGTTTGGAGGTTGAAATGAAACAGATACTTGGTTTAAGTGTCTTGATGTTGATGCTTTCAGCAACTTCAACAATGATATGGGCAGATGCTAAAGATTGGGCGAATTATCGCAGTGTTGAGCGGCCTCAAAAGAAATATCCGACAACGACCTATAAGTATACAGATCAATATGGCCGCCAAATGTCACAGGAGATTCCTGTTCGACCTCAATACCAGCATCCCTATCCAACGTACCCAAGTTATCCGAATAGGCCCTATCCGCATCCAAATGGCCCACATCCAAGTTATCCACCACAAAATGGTGTGACGATTATTTATAATCACCAGTTTCCAACCCGGACGGAGTATTCAGGTAGCAGTTATGGGTATGTAAATGGCGAGGGCGGTCATATAGAAAGTTCGCAATACACGTTGATCAGTGATTGGCGCCGTTATGGTTTACCTGATCCACAGGTTGGCATGCATTGGATTTTCCAGAATGGTCGTTATTTACAAGTACCCAATGATCGCTGAACGTGATTTAAAAGCATCATCATGATCAATAGCAATGTATTAAATTTTCAACACATTAAAAAAGTCACTTCTCCTCTATGTCTTGCGCTTGCATAAGGAATTTCTTTAATTTTGTTTAGGGAGAAGGGCACGCGTATGAATCAAGACAAGGGACTAGGCCAGTTCATCGTCTTCTGGTCGTGGTGTTTTGCCATGAGGCAATGATTTTTCAGTATGTTTATCGCGAATGACAGAAGGATATGTCCAAGATGCATATCTCACGATCAAAATTGCAATGGCTAAAATTAAAACCGATCCTGTGATAATCACTAAATCCATATCTGCTTTATGGTCATGCTGTATATCTGAAATTAGTAACCGCGTAAGTGCGGTGATTGCGATATAAATTAAGAAACGTACAGGCATATGGTTGGTCTTAAAATAGATCCCCACCATTGCACCTAACTCCAAATAGATAAATAACAATAAAATATCGTCAATACTGGCGTATTGTTTCACGGTTAAGATTTCAATAATTGTATGTACCGCTGACCAAGCGATCATACAGCCAATGATAAACAGCGCAATATAATGAAATGCTTCTACTGCAATATTGCCCAATTTATCGAGGAGGTTTTCTATTTTTTCTATACGTGGATCTTTATTCATAACATCCTCCATTTGCGTGTGTTATTTACGATTAAACACTATGCAAATTTCATGCACATGAAACTAGTGTTTATGTTGCTTTTAACAGTGGAGCGGGGAGTGCTTATGATCACATTTTTCAAAAGAAAATTCATGAATTTGGCTGCTCATCAAATAGTGTTTCACCATAATTTTGGTTAAAGCAAAACATGCTCTCCCTATATTGGAATATGTGAACATATTTTTGTATTGTCTAAATGCAGGATGAACGAATAGTGTAAAGTCATAAACTATAAACCATGTTAAATTGTCATTAGGATAATTTTTAAATTTAACTTTAATTATGAATGGATAGAAAAGATGAAAATAAACCCCATAATTTTATGTTTCAATATTCTGTTATTTACACAATTCTCGAATGCTGATGTGATCAAAACTCCCACGGTAGCTGAAGCAAAACAAGCAACAGCTGAGTTGTTAGGAGCAAAAATCGGTGCAATGATTTCAGAAGTTAAATTGGGAACATGTATTCCTGCCATAAACGCTACACACTCAGGGCAAGTTGCATGCACTGTTTCGGTCAAGTTGGGTGCCGCAACAAATGAAACGCAGTCTGATTTTTATCAAGATAAGGGTAAATGGGTTGCTATACCTAGTGAATCTCAAGATAACTTACCATTTCCAGATCCAAAACTACATTAATCATTGATCCACAAAAAATGCCCGATAAATCGGACGATTGATCACTTATTTTGAGTTGATGATGAAATTAAACTTGATTGGTAAGCTAATCTTAACTGCATTCATAATTACTTCTTACCAGTTTTGATTTTAGCAATAGGGGCATTTAAATCAGGTAAGAGATGTTGGATGAAGTAGTAGGTCTAATTTTCTAGTTATGCTCTTTTGTACAGGACAATGATTTATTCAGTATAGTTATCACGAATAACTGAAGGATCTATTTTGGATATTCACAGACATCTGATTGGTCTAAAAATAGAGAAGCCTCTATCACCCCTAATTCTAAATAGAGCAATAACAATAAACCCAATACTGGCTTATTCGTGTGCTATTTATGATTAAACACTATGCAAATTTTATGCACATGAAAAGCGTGGCGAAATGTTTATATTGAATAAATCACAATGATTTAATTAAGAAATTGATCATTTCATTTGATTAGGCTATAGATAGATTATTTTCAATACAATTAAAGGAATAACGATGTATTTGTACCGACCAATTGGGCTTTTTGAATATCAATTGATTGAAAAGAGTGGCTTTAAAAATTTCCCACCAAGATTGTATTGGCAGCCTATTTTCTATCCTGTTTTAAATCAGAAATATGCTGAAAAAATTGCTTTGGACTGGAATACCAAAGATCAAGCGAGTGGTTATATTGGCTATGTCACACGGTTTGAACTGAGTGATGAGTATCTGGCTCAGTTTGAAGTACATACGGTTGGGGATGACTTTTGTCAGGAGTTATGGATTCCCGCTGAGCGATTAGACGAGTTTAATCAGCAAATTATAGGCAACATTGAAGTGGTTAATATTTTCAAAGGTGAAGCTTTTACTGAAAATGCTGAATTACCTGAAATATTTAAAACCAGCCCAGATGGCTCGAAAGAGTATTAGGAAATAAAACATGTATCTTCCTACTCATTTTAAACAAGAGAATCTTCCTGAACTTTTCGATTTAATTGAAAAGAATCCATTGGGAAGTTTGATGGTTATCTATGATGGTGAAATTGAAGCGAATCATATTCCTTTTGAATTGGATCGTTCAGCTGGCAAGTCTGGATTGTTACGTGGGCATATTGCTAAAGCCAATCCTTTATTGAACGTGTTAGAACAGAGTCAATCGGCCTATGTGATTTTCCATGCTGAACAAAGTTATATTTCACCGAATTGGTATCCAGGAAAATTTGAGCATCATCGGGAAGTACCGACATGGAACTATCGTGTTGTGCATGTGAAGGGAACAATTCGAAAAATAGATGATGAAAAATATTTGCGTGGTATTTTGGCGCGATTGACTCGACAACATGAAGCACCGCAGGCGCTACCTTGGAAAATGGGAGATGCGCCCAATGATTATATCGAAGCGCAATTAGAAAAAATTGTGGCGATTGAAATCGAAATAGATTCAATCGTAGGAAAATTTAAAGTCAGTCAAAATCGCAGTGCTGTGGATGCCACAAGTGCAGCAAATGCTTTGCAAAACCAATCTCCCGAGATGGCTGAATCGATTCGGAAGTTTTATCCAAAGTAAGATTATCTGATGTAACTTGATTTATATTGCGATCAACTTTTGTAGCTACACGATATAATTGCACCATCATTGATTTTAAGATGTACAGAAAAGCAAACCTAACTGCTTTATGACGTTCAAGAGATATAGATCAGTAGGTGTTTTAAAAAAAGCATCAGGTGCAAATAAAAAACGCCCGAATCATCGGGCGTTTTAATGTCTTATTTCAGTTGATGATGAAATTAAGCCTGATTGGTAAAATAATCTTCGCTGAAATTCATAATAACTTCTGCACCTGCTTTGATTTTAGCAACACGTGCATTTAAATCAGGCAAGAGGCGTTGGATGAAGTAATGAGTCAATGCAAGTTTGTCTTGGTAGAATTGACCTTGCTTATTTTTTGCAGCATTGGCAATACGAGCAAACATATAAGAGAAGCTTAATAAGCCAACAACATGCAGATACTCTACTGCCGCAGCATTTGCGAAATCAGCATTTTCTTTTGCACGTTCTAAAATATGCTGCGTAATCATATCGACTTCAGTTGCAATATCTAAAGTCGCATCTTTAATGAAGTTTAAGTCGGTATCTAGACCATTGGCAAAATCACGGATTTCTTCAATATATTCAGCAATGAATTCACCATTACATTTAATTGTTTTACGACCAATTAAATCTTGTGACTGAACGCCGTTGGTGCCTTCATAGATTTGCGCGATACGTAAGTCACGAACGCACTGTTCCATGCCCCATTCACGAATATAGCCATGACCACCAAACACCATTTGCGCATCGATTGCAGCATTAAACGCTGTGTCTGTTAAATAGGCTTTGGCAATTGGCGTCAATAATGCGACACGATTATTTGCCTTCGCTACAGCTTCAGGATCAGTTGAAAATTTCGTAATGTCGAGCTGTTGACCAACGTAAACAGCAAATGCACGAGAAGCTTCATTGTTGGCACGTGCATTGAGTAACATACGACGCACATCACCATGTACAAGGATGCTGTCCGCAGGTTTGTTTGGAGATTTAACGCCTGTTGCACTACGGCCTTGTACGCGATCAGTCGCATATTGTGCTGCATTTTGGTATGCATATTCAGAAGCGCCTAGGCCTTGAATACCCATAGACAAACGTTCGTAATTCATCATCACGAACATAGCTGCAAGCCCTTCATTTTCTTTACCAACAAGGAAACCTTTGGCTGCATCAAAGTTCATCACACATGTTGCAGACGCTTTGATTCCCATTTTGTGTTCAATTGAACCAGGCCCCGCTGTATTACGTTCGCCTAATGAACCGTCAGCATTGACGAGGAATTTAGGTACGATAAAGAGTGAGATACCACGTGAACCTGCAGGTGCATCAGGTGTTTTTGCTAAAACAAGATGAATGATGTTGTCAGCAAGATCGTGGTCACCACCAGTAATGAAGATTTTAGTACCAGTAATGTTATATGTACCATCTTGGTTAGGTTCAGCTTTAGTTTTGATGATCCCTAAATCTGTACCTGCATGAGGTTCAGTTAAACACATCGTACCAGACCATTCACCTGAATAGATTTTAGGTAAATAGGTTTCTTTCTGTTCTTGAGATGCATAGCTGTTTAACGCCATACCAGCACCAACAGAGAGAAGCGGGTAGAGCATGAATGATGGATTGGTAGCAAATAACATTTCATCTGCAAGTACAGTCAGCATTTTTGGCATTGCCTGACCGCCCCATTCCTCTTCAGCACCTAGGCCAATCCAACCGCCTTCAGCGTATTGTTGGAATGCTTCTTTAAAACCAGCAGGTGTCGTGACTTTGCCATTTTCATAATGAGCGCCTTCTTCATCACCTGTGCGGTTTAAAGGAAGCGTAACATTTTGTGCAAATTTAGCCATTTCTTCTAAAATTGCTTCAGCCGTTGCCGCATCAACATGTGCAAGCTTTTCGTTGGCTTGCCAGAATTGCTCTGCATTGAAAACGTCATTCAGAATGAATTTCATATCTGCAAGTGGCGCATTATAAATTGGCATGTTCGTTCACCTGTTTATTGTTTGAATCTGTAGACTTAGATCAGTTTAACCAACAAGCATGTATGTTGTTAGATGGTCTAAGTAAATAACGCTCTATTTATAAAGAAAAAGGACTGCCAAAGCTATGACCGTCCTTTCTCAATTTCTGCACTCTTGAGTACAGTTTTCTAAATACCTAGCTCGGCATTCTACTTAGAATGCAAAGTCTTCAGCATCTAGTGACATCAATGGATCTAAGCCACCAGCGATCACGTCAACATGTGAACGAACGCGTGGTAAGATTTTCTTGAAATAGAAACGAGCAGTCTTAATTTTTGCATTATAGAAGCCAGTTTCAGTAGAGCCTTCAGCAAGTTTTTGTTGAGCAACAAGCGCCATGCGAGCCCATAAGAATGCAAGCGTTACATAACCAGAGAAGTATAGGTAGTCAACCGCAGCTGCGCCTACTTCATCTGGATTTTGCATAGCTTTCATACCGATTTGCATGGTTAAATCACCCCACTCTTTGTTAAGAGCAGCAAGTGGTTCAACAAATTCTTTTAGGTCAGCATTGTCTTTGTTTGCTTCTGCAAATTTATGGATGATCTTGGTGAAGTCTTTCAACATCGCACCTTGCGTACCCAATACTTTACGGCCTAACAAATCAAGTGCTTGGATTTCAGTTGTACCTTCGTATAAGCAAGAGATACGTGTATCACGTACAATTTGCTCCATACCGTGTTCAGAAATAAAGCCGTGACCACCAAATACTTGTACACCATGCTTCGCTGATTCAGAACCTGTCTCAGTTAAGAATGCTTTTGCAATCGGTGTTAATAATGACAAGATATTGTCGGCAAATTTACGATCTTCTTCAGTAACACCTTGCTCTACGATATCTGCATATTGAGATAAGAAGTAAACCAATGCACGACCACCTTCAGCAAAGGCTTTTTGTGTCATCAACATGTTACGTACAGCTGGGTGAACAATGATTGGATCAGCTTCTTTCTCTGGTGCTTTAGGACCAGAAAGTGAACGCATTGCCAAACGATCTTTCGCATATGCAAGTGCACCTTGGAAAGAAGATTCAGATGCTGTTAAACCTTGAACAGCAGTACCAATACGTGCAGTGTTCATGAAGGTAAACATTGCATGTAAACCACGGTTTTCAGGCCCAATCAAGAAACCTTTTGCGTTATCAAAATTGATCACACAAGTTGCGTTACCGTGGATACCCATTTTGTGTTCGATTGAACCACAACGAACTGCATTACGGTCTGCAATAGAGCCATCTGCATTTACGTTGAACTTAGGTACGATGAATAACGAGATACCTTTAGTGCCTTTAGGAGCACCTGGTAAACGCGCCAACACGATGTGAACGATGTTCTCCGCCATATCGTGTTCACCAGCAGAGATAAAGATTTTCTCGCCAGAGATTGCATAGCTACCATCTGCTTGTGGTTCAGCTTTAGAACGGATAATCCCTAAGTCAGAACCTGCATGAGATTCTGTTAGGCACATAGTACCAGTCCATTCACCTGAAACAAGTTTAGGTAAATATGTTGCTTTTTGCTCAGCAGAACCATGATGCTCGATTGTACGAACCGCACCATGTGAAAGACCAGGGTACATACCCCACGCCCAGTTTGCTGCACCTACCATTTCAGAAATAGCTGTTGCTAAAGAACCAGGTAAACCTTGACCACCATGTTCTTCTGGAACTGAAAGAGAAGGGAAGCCTAGTTCTACATATTTGTCATAGGCTGCTTTAAAGCCTGTAGGCGTAGTCACTACACCATCATTCCATTTACAGCCTTCACTGTCACCGATTTGGTTAAGTGGAGATAATTCATTTTCACAGAAATCCGCGCCAGCTTCTAAATATTGATCAATCAATTCACGGCTTACGGTTTCTTGGAATGCAGGGAGTTTCGCGTAATGTTCTTCAGCATTTAATAATTCATGCAAAACGAAGTGCATATCACGTAAGGGTGCTTTGTATTGTGGCATATCGGGTTCCTCAATACTGGTTAAACCAGATTTATAATCTTCATAAATACGACGTGTGTCTTCTATGACACATATTTGTTCCGCTACATCGTGCAACATCTTATAGTGACGTACAAGTATTTCATGGTTATTTCTCTGTGACTGTAAAGTCAAAGAAAAAAGGCTTGAAAGCTGTAAGTGCATTGAGTGTAAACACTTTTCATTGAAAAATAAGGATACAAATAGTCAAAATCGTAAAAACTTGTGTCCAATAAAATGCCAGTCAAAATATGACAAAATGTCATTTATATTTTTAAAATGTAGCGAAAAGATTGAAGTGCAGACTTGATCTTGGATGAGACGTGATTGGATGTGTGGTTAAAACTACAGATATTGAAAATGTTTTTAGTGTTTAAATGCAATATGACTCTAAATGATTTAAACCAATAGACGCACTGCATACTTTTTTAAGGGGGATATTTTTATGGCAATCACTCGCCCCAAAGTCGATCCACAATGTCTTCTACCGAGTATTCAAAATATCGCCCTGTTTGATCTTTATTGCGCTGAAACAATTGATGCCTAAATGCTTTAAAATTGATTTTTAAAAAATTGTAGAAATAGCCCCCAGAGAATATAGTGCGGAGGTAAAAAGCATTGATGAATTCATTTGCATGTTGAGTGTTAAAGTCTGAGCTTTTAATCCGCTGGACGATTTCAGTAAGCTCTTGTTTTGAAATGTTATGGATGATTTTAGGCTCAGGTAGGCAAATATCAAAGGTTAGGTTTTCGATGCCTTCGGCTTCCCACCACTCCCAAAGATCATATTGAGAGATGTCTTTGCTGGTAATTTCTGTGAGCTTTTCACTGAGTTTTTGATATTCAAGCGAGTCTTCATCACCAAACTCATCGCAATAGTTTAGGGTCTGTTGCCATTTCATAAATGGCTTGCGTTGTAGGTTAAAATTGAGCAGGCAAGGCATGAAACGAAGAGAATAGCGAGACTATTTTCGAGTTTCATAACGAAGGCTGAGATAATTTTAGCCACAACCCTGAGCAAGAACAAAGCACTGCTTTGTTTGCAGCGCAAGGCGCAGCGGGGGACTAGCGTATTTTTTGCCGCTACGTCGTTACCTTGCGAAACGATGTTTCTCATCATTTAGAATGACTAAATTTCGTATTTCGCGCCTAGTATCGCCTAAAAAATACACGTAGTCGCAAACATAGACGAATTGTCAATAGACCCTAGGCAATTAGCAATCAATTCGAGCACAGTTGGATAAAGTTGTTGTGCTGTTTTGAAATCGGGTTCTATTTCTGTACGAAGTTTATTCATCGTTTGCTATGTTTAAATGATCAAAAAGTTTTAATGGTGCTATCAATAAGCGACAAGAAAAGCATAATTTCTAAAATGAAGTCGAGAAATGAGAAATTAGCGTTTTAAGCCCATTTTCACCCATTTACCGCTCTCTTTCACCAATTTATCTCACTCTTTCATCAATTTACCTTACTCGCCAGATGACCTTTTAAATAAAAACAGTCGTTTATTTTTACTGAGAAGAGGAAGGTAAATTGGATGATTTAAACGGGTAGGCTAATTAAACTCACCCACTGAGCGCTCTTTTGCCCAGTCGCGTAAGATAAATTTTTGCAATTTACCTGTCGATGTTTTTGGAATCTCACAAATCACCACATTTTTAGGGACTTTAAAGCGTGCCAAATGCTGTTTGCAGAATTCAATCACCTCTTCTGGTGTAATTTCAGCACCGTGTTTAAGTTCAATAAAGGCACAAGGAACTTCTTGCCAACGCGGATCAGGTTGCGCAACCACTGCCGCAGTCATAATTGCGGGGTGAGTATAAAGAACCTCTTCAACTTCTAAAGATGAGATATTTTCACCACCTGAAATAATGATGTCTTTTGAACGGTCCATAATTTTTGCATAACCATCAGGTTGGCAAACCGCTAAATCACCCGTATGAAACCAGCCACCTTTAAAGGCTTCTTCTGTGGCTTTGGTATTTTTTAAATAGCCTTTCATGACAATGTTGCCACGGAACATAATTTCTCCCATGGTCTTGCCATCATTAGGCACAGGTTGCATCGTTTCAGCATCTAACACACGCATACCATCTTGTAATGGATACGGTACACCTTGGCGCGAATGTAATTGTGCTTGCTCTTGAATAGACAGGTCACTCCAACCTGCTTGAGCTGCACATAATGCAGAAGGGCCATAAGTTTCAGTGAGACCATAGACATGATTGACTTGAATACCAATATGATGCATTCCTTCAATAATTGCCGCAGGCGGTGCAGCACCAGCCACCATTACTTCTACATGATGTTCAAATTTAATTTGTTGTTCTTTCGGGGTGTTGATCAACATCGACAAGACAATCGGTGCACCACAGAAATAGTCAACTTTGTATTGATCAATGAGTTGATAAACTAACTCAGGATCAATTTTACGTAAGCAGATATTGGTACCGCCATTGGCTGCAACAGTCCAAGCAAAACACCAGCCATTGCAATGGAATAGTGGAAGTGTCCATAAATATTTACAACGTGGCGTCATACCACAGGCGATGATATTACTGGCCGCATTGATATAAGCACCACGATGGTGATAAACCACACCTTTCGGATTGCCTGTAGTGCCAGAGGTATAATTTAGACTAATCGCATCCCATTCATCCTGAGGTAAATGCCACTCAAAATCTACATCGCCGCCTTTTAGCCATTCCTCATATTCAATTTGACCAATACGTGCAGTAGCATCATTGTTTTCGTATTCCTCATCTGCAACATCAATGATATAGATCTGTTGAGCAATAAGCGCTACCGCTTCTTTAGCCAAAGCCGCAAACTCAGGGTCAACCAAAAGAACTTTGGTTTCAGCATGCTCTAACATAAACGCAATGGTTTTGGCATCTAAACGAGTATTCAGGGTATTTAAAACAGCACCAGCCATAGGGACTGCAAAATGCGCTTCGACCATCGCAGGGATATTGGGTAAAAGAACTGAAACAGTATCGTTTTTTTGAATCCCAAGATTTTGTAATTGATGGGCAAATTGACGACAACGTGTATAGGTGTCACGCCAGGAGATATGACGAGCACCATGTACAATCGCATCTTGATTTGGATAAATGTAGGCTGCACGCTCTAGGTAACGTAAAGGTGATAATGCTACAAAGTTTGCAGGGGTTCGTGGTAATTGATCATAGGCACTGACCATGTTTAGCTCCATCTATATTTGTTCTAATTTCCGTGTTTAAAAGATATGCATAAGCCTGTCAGAATTCATTTAGGCTTTAGTCGAGTACTCCAGCTAAATATGCATCGTTAGACATCTTTACCCTTATTTAAATATTTTTTGGAATATTTAATTTATTGAATTAAATTAATATTTTGGAAGATTGATGTAATGTTAATCCTGATTTTATTCAGAATCTTATTTAAAATCCCGTTATTCAAATATGAATAACTGAACTCAGCAGTTTCGCTTTTTTGTATTCCGTTGGCGAAGATCCAGTCCATTTTTTAAACGCACGACGAAATTCCCTTAACTCACTAAAACCAAGGTTGAAACTGATTTCACTCATCGATTGATTTTCTTCAATCCATTGTTTGGCTTTTTTTTCTAATACCTGTTGCTTTAATAACTGAAAATTTAGCCCCTCATTGAGTAGTAAACGCCGTAAATGGCGTTCGCTAAAATGAAAATATTGTGCTGCTTGTTGCATATCAAAGCGTTCAGGTAGATGGCTTTCAATCAAATGTGCTAATACCTTTGCCAAACTGTGTTGATTCATTTGATCAAATTGTTTTAAAGCTTGATCACAAATCAGAATTGCACTTTGATAATTGACAGGGCTATAGTTTTTAAGACTTCTCGACAAGAGTGTTTTGTTAAATCGGATGATATTTTTAGCCGTTTTAAAATAAATTGGGCAATTAAAAATTCTTTGATAATCATTGATGTATGTCGAATGATCATAGCTCAGTTCCAGACTCACCAACTCATAGCTCTCGTCAAGCATCATATTGACACAGGTAATGATACTGGCAAAAACTTCATCACAGAAAAATGCTTTTAGCTCACCACAGTTACTTCGCTCAGAAAGTTCAATTTCACAATAATCATCAACAAGATTGACGGTTAAATCTAAGACACTGCCTGAAATGGGATGATAGTGCAGTGCGGTCTCCAATGCTTCAGCTACTGTTTTACAAGCTTGCATGGCAAAGCCCAAAATACCAATTGAAATCTGACCTTCACTACTGCCCAGCAATAAGCCTAAATTTTGTTGCTGGGTATCTTTAACTGCGAGATGAATAACCTCACAGAGTTCTGAAAAGCCAACAAAACCATGCCCTTGGCGAATTTGTTCCAAGTCTAAATTCTGTGCTGTGAACCAATTGTCATATTGCCAGTGATGTTGTTCTGCATAATGAATCAAACTCGTCAGTATCATTGGTGGAATATAAAATTGAGAATTGGCAATTTCCTTTTGCTGCAAGCTCATAAAGTCCGCTTCGCCCCCCATATTATTGTTGCTTTTACCCTAGTTGGTATCGCATATTTTTGATTAAGATTCAATCTGCTTCTCGTGTTCGCTGATATAAAAAAGATAAAGGATGACCGCATATGTTTATGGTGGGTTGGGATAAACAAGAAATAAACATTCAGCCGCAAGGTTATGCCATGTTTGGTTATGGTATGTGGTCGCATCGTGCTTATCAAAAACGCACAGCATTGTTTGCTCGTACATTCACTATCCGTCGTTTGGCTTTAGAACAGCCCATTATTTTTTGTTGTCTGGATTTTGGTTGTATTACTTATGCGATCCGCAGTGGTGTTGTTGAACGCTTAAAGCAACAACTAGCTGAGCAATTTAATGAACAGCATTTGGTCTTGATGGCAACTCATACTCATTCTGGCCCTGGCGGTTGTGCTTATGAAGTTTTATACAATATGCCGACCCCAGGTTTTGTTCCAGAGCATGTTGAAGCTGTGGTAAATGCGGTCATGCTCAGTATTTCCAATGCCTTAGACACTGAAAAAGAAACAGAACTTCGTTATCAAAGTTGCCAATTTCCTGATGATATTCCAGTAGCATGGAATCGATCATTGCAGGCATATAATCGTAACCCCGATGTGATTCAAAGAACTGAAGCAGAAACCCATCTCGCCTTAAACCGTGAAATGCAATTAATCGGTTTTTATCGTGATGATCAATTATGTTCATTTATTTCATTATTTGGAGTGCATGCAACCTGTTTGAGTAGTCAACTCAAAGCCCATGATGGCGACAATAAAGGCTATGCTGCTGCGTTAAGTGAACATTATCTATTCACACAAGGTATTCCAAACCCTGTTGCAATTTTTGCACAAGCAACAGCAGGCGATGTATCGCCACATTTTCATGGCCCCAAACAAGATGTGATTCGCAATAAAATTAAGGGCGAAAAAGAATATCAATATGCTGAACAAAATGGGCGTTATCAAAGTGAAATTGCGATTAAAGCACTGACTACACCGCTTGAAAAAAACACCAACAATGCGATGGAGGCATGTTTACTCCAAGGTAGTATCGATGCTGTTTTATCTTATGTAGATCTGAGTCAAGTCGATGTGCCGAGTGAATTTAGTCAGGGGGTACAAGGTGCTAAAACCAGTGCAGCTTGTCATGGTGTCGGCTTCTTCGGGGGAACGCCTATAGATGGTAAGGGGACACCTACAGCGATTCTTAAAGTGATGTCTTTACTTGCTAAGCGAGTACGTAAGCAACGTTTAGCAAACTCGAATTCTCTGCAGTACAGCAAATATAAAGCACTCTATGACTCACAATTCCCGAAAGAGATTGTTTTAGAAAGTCCGGATAATCAGTTGCTGGGTAAAGGTTTAGATTTTTCACCAAGCATTTTTGATCCTTTAATTGCAGAAATGAATCGCCAAGTTAAAGCAGGTGCCATTCAAGACAGCCCACTGGTTCCAAGTGTTATTCCGCTACAGATTATCCAAATTGGTCAATTGGCTTTGATTTGTTGCCCCGGAGAAATTACCACAACAGCAGGGCAACGTGTAATTCAGACTATGGCAAAACAGTTCTCAAAGCATCATGGTATCTCAAAGGTTGGCTTGGTGTCTTATTGCAATGATTATATGGGCTATATCACCACCAATGAAGAATATCAGCAACAAGCTTATGAGGGTGCACATACCTTATATGGTCAATGGACACATGCGGCAATTCAGTACAAATTTCAGCAATTGGCAACGCAGTTGAGTCTAGATAAATCTCACAGAGCATATGACCAAATCACACGCCCCGCAGCGATTCCACCACACGAAATAGAAAAAAGAACAAATCACGGCAATTTAAAAACTGCTGTACGCTAAAGGATGAGCATTATGAATCAATTGATTAATCAAGCACCGAACAAGCACAAATTAAATCAGCAAAAATGGAACAATTGGTCGGGCTATCAACAGTCTCACCCTGAGCAGATTTTAAAGCCTGACAGTCTTGATGAGTTAAAACACATTGTCCAAACCCAAGCAAAGATTCGAGTGGTGGGAGCAGGGCATTCATTTACACCTTTGGTGAGTACCGATGCAACATTGCTGTCTTTGGATGGTCTTTCTGGTGTGGATCAAGTCAATACTGAATTTGCCCAAGCCAGTATTTGGGCAGGAACACGATTATTTAATTTAGGGCAATATTTAGAACCGATGCAGCAATCTTTAATGCAACAGGGTGATATTGACCAGCAAAGTTTAGCTGGTGCTGTTTCAACGGGAACACATGGTACAGGTGTAGGCCTACATTGTATTTCAGGTTATGTACAAGCATTTGAATTACTCACAGCATCAGGAGAAATTCTTCATTGTAATCGCCATGAAAATCCAGATATTTTTGCAGCAGGGCGAGTGTCTTTAGGAAGCTTAGGGATTTTGACTAAAATCACCATGCAGAATAAACCACGCTATAAGCTCAAAGAGCAGGTTAGACTGTGTGCGGTCAAAGACTTTTTTCAAAATATTGACCAATGGAAAGCACAACATCGGCATATCGAGTGTTTTGCATTTTCTCATGCAGATAAATTGATTTTAAAAACTTTAGATATTACTGAAGATGAGGTTCAACCGCGCACTGAATCATGGCCATCTGAAGATACGTTATTAACCCTATGTTGCGAATTAACCAAATCTTTTCCGGCATTAAACCCAAAACTACAAAAGCTCTTAGGCGTTTTTATTAAGCCAAGCACATTTGTTGATTGGTCAGGCAAGATTTTCCCGACACCGCGTGAAACGAAATTTAATGAAATGGAATATCAGGTTCCAGTTGAATTGGGTGTGGAATGTTTGCAAGCTGTTCTAGCAGCGCTAAAAAATTCAAAAGCACAAACCTTTTTCCCTGTGGAGTTTCGATTTGTCAAAGGTGATGATATTTGGTTGAGTCCGTTTTATCAGCGGGACTCTATTTCCATCTCAGTACATCAATATTATAAGCAAGCGCCTAGGCAATTATTTGATGAAGTTGAGTCGATTTTGCAACATTATCAGGGGCGACCACATTGGGGGAAAATGCATAGTATGACAGCAACACAACTTAAAACCTTGTACCCTAAGTGGGATGCATTTATGCAGTTGCGAGAACGACTTGATCCAAGTAGAAAGTTTTTAAATCCTTATTTAGAAAAGCTATTCTTATCTGAATAATGAATAAAATTAAGTGAATGGGTAAAGCTAAAATAGACCATAAAGGTAGACTATGAACAACTTTTTTGAGCAATTAAATCGTGATTTAAAACAGTCAAACGGTGCATTACCTCGGTTAATTGTTGATGATCAGGCGCTTGAACAAAATCTACAATACATTGCCAAAAAGCTTCAATACGGAAGCCATTTGCAACCACGTATCGTGGTAAAGTCTTTGGCATGCTTAGCATTATTAAAAACCATTAGTCTAAAGCTTTCGACTCAACGGTTTATGGTGTTTCATATGCCACAGCTTTTACCAATCCTTGAGAACTTTTCGGATGTAGATGTGTTGTTTGGGAAACCGATGCCTGTAAGCACTGTTCAGCATTTTTATGCGATGAATCAAAATTGCAGACAAGCCGATATACAATGGTTAATTGATTCCAAAGCACGTTTATTACAGTATCTTGAGGTTGCAAAACAGTTTAGCTTAACGCTTAAAATCAATATTGAAATTGATGTGGGTTTGCATCGCGGTGGTATTCGTTCCGATTTTGCACTCATCGAAATATTAAGATTGATTGAACAAAATCCTGAGCATTTAGTACTTGCTGGCTTGATGGGCTATGATGCCCATGTGACGAAGCTACCTCCAGTGATTAAAAAGATTGATGTCGCGTATCGAGAGTCACAAGACATTTATCAAAATTATAAAAATATTATTCAACAGCAATTTCCGCATTTATGGCGAGCTGATCTTTGTTTTAATGGTGGTGGTAGTCCTACATTTTATCTCCATGTGGAGCAAAGTGTGTGCAATGATCTTTCTTTTGGCTCTATGTTACTTAAACCAAGCGACTTTGACAGTGATGGTTTAAGTGTTTTACAAGCTGCATTATGGATTTCAACCCCTGTTTTAAAAGTACTGCCATTTACCCAGTTACCTGGATTAGAAGTTTTAGATAAATTACCACATAGCTCTAAAGCCTTATTTGTTTATGGTGGATATTGGATGGCGCATTATGTTTATCCGCGAGGGATTCATCCGCATGCACTTTATGGGCGGAGTACCAATCAGGAAATGGTTAATGTGCCTAAAAACACTGAAATAGCTGTTGATGATTTTGTATTTTTAAGACCCACACAAAGCGAAGCGATTATTCCTCAATTTCATAAATTATATTGTTATAAAAATCGAGATTTTGAAGCGTGGGAAACCTTTAGAGAGTAATGTGCCAAAAAGAGGAAGTTGGTGGATAATCAAAAGTACAATTTAAATCAGAATAAAGAATAATTTTAAGACAAAGGTTTATAAATATGCTGTAAAGGTGTAAAATTCGACACACTTTTATTTTGTTCCACCGATTTTATCTTGAGGATCTTCCTCGATCATAATCTCGCGGTGACATGCTCCATTGTACGGGGCATCACTCCTTAAGGATTTTTAAATATGCCTATTATCACATTGCCAAATGGCGATCAAAAAAGTTTTGATCAAGCTGTTTCCGTTATGGAAGTTGCTCAAAGTATTGGACCTGGACTGGCTAAAAATACAGTTGCTGGGAAAGTAAATGGTCGCTTAGTCGATGCAAGTGATTTAATTATCGAAGACTCAACCTTACAAATCATCACTCCAAAAGATCAAGACGGTGTAGAAATTATTCGTCACTCTTGTGCACACTTGGTGGGTCATGCGGTAAAACAACTCTTCCCTGAAGCAAAAATGGTGATTGGTCCGGTCATTGAAGAAGGTTTCTACTATGACATCTGGATGCCTCGTCCATTTACTTTAGATGATATGGCTGCAATCGAAGCGCGCATGAAAAAGCTCATCGATCAAGATTATGACGTCATTAAAAAAATGACACCTCGTGATGATGTGATTGCAGAGTTCACTGCACGTGGTGAAGATTATAAGTTACGTTTGATTGCCGACATGCCTGAAGAAACTCAAATGGGCTTGTACTATCATCAAGATTATTTAGATATGTGCCGTGGTCCACACGTACCGAATACTAAATTTTTAAAGTCATTCAAATTGACTAAAATCTCTGGCGCTTACTGGCGCGGTGATGCTAAGAATGAACAATTACAACGTATTTATGGTACTGCTTGGGCAGACAAAAAAGAATTAGCAGCATATATCAAGCGTATTGAAGAAGCTGAAAAGCGTGACCATCGTAAAATTGGTAAAGCTTTAGATTTGTTCCATATGCAAGAAGAAGCACCAGGTATGGTGTTTTGGCATGCTAATGGTTGGACGATCTACCAAGTGCTTGAACAATACATGCGTAAAGTTCAACAGGACAACGGCTACCAAGAGATTAAAACACCACAAATTGTAGACTTCACTTTGTGGGAAAAATCGGGTCATGCTGCCAACTATGCAGAAAATATGTTTACGACACATTCAGAAAGTCGTAACTATGCGGTAAAACCAATGAACTGCCCATGTCACGTTCAAGTGTTTAACCAAGGTTTAAAATCTTACCGTGATCTTCCAATTCGTTTGGCAGAGTTTGGTTCATGCCATCGTAATGAGCCATCAGGTTCGTTACACGGGATTATGCGTGTACGTGGCTTTACTCAAGATGATGCACATATTTTCTGTACAACTGAACAAATTGGTAAAGAAGTTGCAGACTTTATTAAACTGACTTTAGATGTTTATAAAGATTTTGGCTTTGAAGAAGTTCAAATGAAATTGTCTACACGTCCTGAAAAACGTGTGGGTGCTGATGAACTTTGGGATGTTGCAGAAAAATCTTTAGCAGATGCTTTAGATGCTGCAAATCTTAAATGGGAAGAACAACCTGGAGAAGGTGCTTTCTACGGTCCGAAGATTGAATTTTCATTAAAAGACTGTTTAGGACGTATCTGGCAGTGCGGTACAATTCAGTGTGATTTTAACTTACCGTTACGTTTAGACGCTTCATATGTAACAGAAGATAACGATCGTGACCATCCTGTGATGTTACATCGTGCAATTCTTGGCAGTTTTGAACGTTTTATTGGTATACTAATTGAACACTACGCAGGCTTTATGCCACCATGGTTGGCTCCAATCCAAACATGTGTCATGAATATTACGGATTCTCAAGCGGAAGCTTGTGAGCAAGTCGTCGCAAAACTCAAAGAAAATGGAATTCGAGCAATTTCAGACTTGAGAAATGAGAAAATCGGCTTTAAGATTCGTGAGCGTACACTAGAGCGTATTCCATACCTATTGGTACTTGGAGATCGAGAAGTAGAGGAAGGGACTGTGAATGTTCGTACTCGCTCTGGAAAAAATTTAGGTACTATGTCAATAGACGCATTTATTGACCTAGTGAAAGCAGCCGTAGCCGAACGCGGCCGGTATATTGTGGAGTAAGAAAGATTAAACAGCCTGACCGTAACCAACAACAAGGTGCTAAAAGTAATCGTCCTGCATTAAATGATGAGATCAAAGCGAAAGATGTGCGTCTCGTTGCTGCAGATGGAGAGCAAAAAGGCATCGTTTCACTTGCTGAAGCTTTGCGTGCTGCTGAAGAAGTTGATCTTGATCTTGTTGAGATCGTGGCGAATGCAGAGCCACCTGTTTGTAAAATCATGGATTTCAACAAACATTTATTTGACTTGAAGCAAAAGCAAAAAGATGCGAAAAAGAAACAGCATCAAGTTCAAGTGAAAGAAATTAAGTTGCGCCCTGGTACAGACGTTGGTGATTACAATGTTAAGTTGCGTGCTATTCTGAAGTTTCTTGAAGAAGGCAACAAAGTCAAAATTACTCTACGTTTCCGTGGTCGTGAAATGGCTCACCAACAGTTGGGTCTTGCACAATTGCAAAAAATTGAAGCAGACGTAGCAGAGTTTGGTATTGTTGAACAAGCACCAAAAATGGAAGGCCGTCAAATGGGTATGTTACTTGGACCTAAAAAGAAAAAGTAATTATTCATCTGTTAAAAAAGCACTGCATTAAGCAGTGCTTTTTTACGTTAAAATGTAGGTGAATTAATCTGAATCGAGCGGAGTTGATATGTCATCTACTCAAAATTCAAATGCGCTATCGAGTATTAACCAAAAAATTATTCAAGCAGGTGAGGTCTTGCCTGTGGTTAAATTAAAGGATGGTAGTGCTGTACAAACGGGCACAGTGGCAACCATGTTGCATAATATCAATCTGTATAACTCAGGTTTAAGAGGCGAGATTGAACAAGAACTGATCCTCGCGATTCCCACCTTAGTGAAAGTTGGTTTATTTGACTTATTTAATCCAGATGAGTGGATATTGGGAAACAATGCAGGTCGTAAATTTGTGGGTGAGAAGGCCAAAGCATATATAGATGCAATTGCTGAAGTAGATATTTGAAATCAATATCATAATATGAGAACGTACTGTGTTTAATAAAATGCAATAACATAATTTTAGAATAGATTATTAGAATAATCTCTTTTTATAGCATACTGAATCAAGCCAATTCATGTTATAAAAGTAAACGATTAACGCAAGAAAATTCAGAAAATACGTGAAAACGAAGAAGGATGAAATATGATTGATCTCTATTATTGGGGTACTCCCAATGGTCATAAAATTACCATTGCACTTGAAGAAATGGGTTTGGATTATCAGATTTTTCCCATCAACATCTTAGAGAATGACCAGTTCCAGCCCGATTTTCTTCGTATCTCACCCAACAACAAAATCCCCGCGATTGTCGATCAAAATGGTCCAAATGGTGAGCCGATTTCAGTGTTTGAATCAGGTGCAATCTTGCAATATCTTGGCCGTAAAACAGGACTGTATTATCCAAGCGATGAGCAAGATCGTGTTGAAGTTGAACAGTGGTTAATGTGGCAAATGGGCGGGTTAGGACCGATGTTAGGGCAAAACCATCATTTTGGTAAATTTGCTAAAGAAAAAATTCCTTATGCAATTGATCGTTATGTTACTGAAACTCAACGTTTGTATGGTGTTTTGAATAAGCAGCTCATTGGACAAAAATATGTGGCTGGTGAATATTCGATTGCAGATATGGCCATTTTACCGTGGGTATTACGCTATGAGTGGCAGCAAATAGCGCTAGATGATTATCCTTATGTTAAAGAATATATTGAGCGTTTAACTGCGCGCCCAGCGATACAAAGAGCGCTATCAATCAAAGTGTAAAATGTATTTTATGTTAAGATGAGAAACCACGTTACGTGGTTTTTTATTTTTTAAATAATCGATTTTTGGATGGTTGGCGGGCTTTAGTCATGAAAGATTTCTTTTTGAACTTTACGAAAATATTAGAAACAAATCCAAAAATCTACTGGAGTATTATTGTCGGTATTGCCGGTTGTTTAATGCTCTATATTGCGGAAATTGTGCATATCCAAAATATTTTAGAGCAATTAAATGGTCAAGCGTCAGCCCTGATTAGAAGCGTGATCGACCCGATTGCGCAACGTTATCAATGGTCTCGGATTATCTTTATGTTATTGGCGATCATTTGGGCGCATTTTCAGTATCGTAAAACCAAAAAAATTCTAAATTTAGGATAATTGAACTGTAAGTAGTGCATTCAACAGGGGAGAGTATGAAGCAAAACTTTGTTTGGCATTTCCTTATCTCTTTTGGTGTGATGCTGATCACAGCAATGCTTTGTAGTATCTTGCAGTATCACTCTGCATATGATTATTTCTGGTTTATTATTTTTAGCATCGTGAGTGTTTCAGGCTTGGTTTTTGCTATGGTCTTTGGTATTTTTCAAAGTAAATTACAGCAAAGTCTTTTGAATACCACTATCTTACTCGTTTTGCTTTCGCTTTATTTTATTGTTTTATTCTACGGCTTTATTCATATCAAAATCGATTGGCAAGCGATTTCAGAGGGTAAAGCTCAACTCACATTGTTGCAGAAATTTTTTAAATCAGATCTTTCATTTTGGTTGGCTTTTTTTGCTCCATTTATACTGTCATTCTTGACTTATACCTTAAAACCTAAACCCAATATTAGCTAATTTTATGGCTTATTTTCTATTATTTCTCTCTGCATTTGGCGCTGCTACTTTACTCCCGTTGCAGTCTGAAGCAGTATTGGTTGGGCTACTGGTACAAACACAATATTCTGCGTATTTACTGCTTGCTGTTGCAACGATTGGCAATGTTTTAGGTTCATGCGTGAATTGGTATTTGGGACTCAAAATCGAGCAGTTTAAAGATAAGAAATGGTTTCCCGTTTCTGAAAAAAATATGCTTAAAGCGGAAGAAATATATCAAAAGTATGGCTTTTGGTCTTTGTTATTAAGCTGGACTCCAATTATTGGAGATCCAATCACACTTATTGCAGGGCTAATGAAAGAGAACTTTTGGCGTTTTCTTTTGATCGTGACCATTGCAAAAGGTGGTCGGTATGTTTTTATTTATTTGGTGTATATCGGATTATTTTAATAAAAAGGTTAAAAACACAAACTATCTTTAACCTTGAAAGACGCATCTTGATGAATTTATTTACATTCATTGATTTTAAATTGAATCGCATCATTGAAGCTGGATTGTTTATAGATCCATAAAGTACGATAAGAACGTTTTACATTGATTGATGCATGCTCAACGGCTGCAAGTACTTGTTGATCAAGTGCATTAATACCAGAACGTTGAGTTAGCTTAACTTGGGTAATTTCGCCTTGCTTATTGGCTTTAAATTTAAACTTTACTGTGCGATCTTTATTTTTTAATAGCGATTGATCCAGTGCAAGTTGTGGTTGTTTTAAATAAACAAAGGCAACCGACTTATCGAGTTGTTGTTTGTTCCAATTTTTTGAATTAAAGCTATATGTACATTGCTTAGCGCGCTGAACATGATCCGTTGCATTCTCTAGTGTTAAGGTAAATGTTTGATAACCGACTAAAGCAATGGCTTTTCCATTTTTGGAATAGGGTTTTACTTTTGCATTTTCCACAGCATCTACAAGTTTCTGATCCAATGCACGGATGCCTGTACTCTCTTGGATATCGGCATCTGTGACTTCACCAGCATTATTGGCTTTTACGCGAATGATCGCTGAACGATCTTGATCTTTTAATTCAGCGATTTGATAGTGAATTTGAGGAAATTTGACCCATTGTATACGTGTAGTCAAATGCTGAGGATCATTTTGTTCAGATTGCTCCCCTTTGACTTTTATTGTAGGAAGTTTATCCGCACTATAGCTATAGGTTGAAAGGCACAATAAACAAGTGGTAAAAAGAGCTTTATTCATAGGTTTGGCAATCCATGCAGTTTAATACGCATGAGAGTAGTTTAATTGCGCAAAGTATTTATCGAATTTTGTATTCTCGCAATAGAAAATGCACCCGAAGGTGCATTTTTTTACTGTTTTTTATTCAGCCAAACACATTATTCTTGGCCTTTGGTGATGTCTACTTTGAATAAATCAGAAGTTTTTACCCAACTTATTGCGACGACAGCCAAGGTCATACATCCACCAAATACAGTGGCTGTGATTGTTCCTAAATATTTTGCAGCCAGCCCAGATTCAAATGCGCCCAATTCATTACTTGATGAAACAAACATCCCATTCACCGCAGCGACACGGCCACGCATATTTTCAGGTGGGTAAACTTGTAAAATGGTTTGGCGTACAACCACTGAGATACTGTCACAAGCACCAGTCATAGCCAAAGCAAATAAAGAGAGCCAGACGTTGTTTGAGAATGCAAAGATAATGGTAAACACCCCAAAACCAGCAACAGCAATCAGCATATTTCGCCATGCATGATGTGTAGGTGGAAATTTGGTTAAAGCGATCATGGTTATTAATGCGCCAATAGAGGGAGCCGCACGTAAATAACCTAAACCTTCAGGTCCAACTTTTAGAATATCTTCTGCAAAAATTGGCAGTAGGGCAATCACACCACCAAACAGCACTGAAACCAAATCTAAAGATATGGCCCACAGTACAATTTTGGTTTTCCAAATAAAGCGAAAGCCTTCACTTAAACTGTCCCAAAGATTGTCTTGTTCCATAGTTGGAAAAGTACGCTTTTTTAACAAGTTAATCAGACAGAAGCAAACAAATAAAAGTACTGCTACCGAGAGTAAGCTGTTTTCACGACCGATTCCTGCCAGCATAAAACCACCCAGCATTGGGCCAATAATGACACCACTTTGCCATCCAATCGTGGTCCATGTTGCACCATTGGCATACAGTTCACGAGGAATTAAAAATGGTTTTAATGAGGTTGCTGATGGATTATAGAAACCTCGGATGGTACCCAATCCAAAAATAACCGCATAAATCCCCCAAGACAGTGTAGTCACACCAATTTGGCCATGATCATAACTGTGAAATAACCACCAAAGCACCAATGGCAAAGGGAAGGAGAAGAATAAGCAAACTTTCATAATGGTTTGTTTATTCAACTTATCAGCAAAATAACCACCCCAAAGCGACAGTGCAATAAACGGGATTGCTTCTGCTAGTCCAATCAGACCCAAGGTAAGCGGGTCTTTGGTAATTTGATAGAGTGAATAGGCAACAATAATTTCTTGAATTAAAATTGCGAGTGTTAAACAAAATTGATTGATGGTAACAATTGAGAAATCTCGATAGCGAAGCGCAGCAAAAGCATCCTGTGCAGGGGTCATAACTGTCCAGTTTTATCATGATGTGATGATTATAAAGATTTCATCCCGATTTTTCTTATAAAACTTGGTGAAATTTACATCGAAAATTACATTGGGGAATTGTGAAATTGTTGGATGTTTTGCTTTTGTTTTGTACAGAGATGATTTAGAATACTGCCTCCCTTACCTGCAGGTCGTTGTCGCAATGGTGCGAACGTACCGAACAGGTGTTTAAAGAGGTTGTTATGGCTAAGTTAAAAACTCGCCGTGGTGCAGCTAAGCGTTTCAAAGCGACTGCTAACGGTTTCAAGCGTAAACAAGCGTTCAAACGCCACATTTTGACCAAAAAATCTGCTAAACGTATTCGTCAATTGCGCGGTTGTGTCATGGTTCACGTAAGTGACATGAATTCAGTTCGTCGTATGTGCCCATACATCTAAGGAGATTATAAATGGCTCGTGTAAAACGTGGTGTACAGGCTCATCGCCGTCATAAAAAAATTCTTGCTCGTGCTAAAGGTTACTATGGCGCGCGTTCACGTGTTTATCGTGTAGCGTTCCAAGCAGTAATTAAAGCAGGTCAATACGCTTACCGTGACCGTCGTCAAAAGAAACGTCAATTCCGTGCTTTATGGATTGCGCGTATCAATGCTGGTGCTCGTCAAAATGGTTTGTCGTACAGCCGTATGATCGATGGCTTGAAAAAAGCTCAAGTGATCATCGACCGTCGCGTACTTGCTGACATTGCTATGCATGACTCAGTTGCATTTGCTGCTTTAGCTGAAAAAGCTAAAGGCGCATTAGCTGCTTAATCATCAAAGATGATTAAAAAAGACCGCTTTTTAGCGGTCTTTTTTATGCCTAAAAATTTATTTTCAAACTCTTGCAGGAATTTTTAAGATGAGTTTTCATTGAGTTTGATTGTTCGAATACAGCGCTAATCAGTAAAATTTGTGTTGATGTAAAATCTGTCATTACGGATGCTCTAACTATTTGTTATGGCATCGAATTGACCAAACTATAGAATCTAGTCTTATGCGCAAACAATATCACTTTCGCCAAGTTGGTGAAGACACTTATATTTGGGATGTGCATCATCTGGTTGAACTAAGCCAAGAGTTCCCAATCCATGAAGTTCTATTATCCGATATACAAGAACTCAATGAAGCGTATTGGTTTCCAGATACACATCCAACAACACAGCAAATGATTGAACATTTTCAACTGATACAACAGGCAGATCTAAGTTATCCAATTATTCTATCTGCTGATGGTAGAGTGATGGATGGTATGCATCGTGTGGCAAAAGCAAAATTACTCGATCATCTCACGATTAAAGCCGTCAGGTTTGAAATTACGCCACCAGCAAATTTTATCAATATTGACGAGGATGATTTGGATTATGCTGATTGAGCAGGCCATCCGAATGATTTAAACATTCAAATAACTTTGCATACACATTACACAATATCAACGTGAAAACATTATTGTTTTAGAAATAGCTCGCATAGAGTAGAACAACGAATAATAGAAAATGATGGAGTGGGTATGCGTGTTGAGATTGAAGGTTTACAACAAGGTGCAATTGAAGTTGAATTGCAACTACTACCCAGAGTTGGGGAAGTTTTAAAAGTGATGTATGGTGCAGATGCTGAAGTTAAAGGTGAAGTAACAGCAGTTGAGCACTATATCAATCAACATGCAAATGAACATAAAGTGATACTCAGCATACGGCCCGTATTTTGATATAGATCAGCTAAAATGATTAAATCATGATTGGGTTGTTATGTGATCTAAAGTAGCTTATTTGGCTACTTTTTTATTTTTAGAGAGTTCTTAAATCTATGAAACGCATCAATGTCGTGGGGACTTCTGCGTCAGGAAAAACAACATTTTCAATAAGATTGGCTCAAAAATTAAAGCTCACCTACATTGAATTGGATGATTTATTCTGGCTGGATGATTGGCAAGAGTCTACCGATACTGCATTTTTTCAGAAAATTCAGGCCAAACTAGATCAAGCTAAATCTGGTTTCATCATTGATGGTAATTATACGCGAACCACGCAGATCAAATGGGGAGATATCGATACTGTAATTTGGTTGGATATTCCTTTTTATATCAATCTTTACCAATCCATACAACGAGCTGTTCGCCGTGCTGTTTTTAGAAACAGACTTTGGGAGAGTTCAAATAATCGTGAAAGTTTTAGTAAAATGTTTAGTCGTGACTCGATTATTTGGTGGATGATTAAAACGCATCAAAAAAATCGTCAGCAATATATAACGATGATGAATGATCCTCAATATTCATATATTCGATTTATCCATTTAAAATCGCGAAAAGATATTGATCAATTTTTAGCGTCTATTTGACGCGTCATAACTCACCAGTGCCTCTAAAAGTTAACTTATCCTGCTATACCATGTATTGATTGAATATATTTGTGTAGCTGATATCTTAAGTTGCTCTATAGAAAGCTGTGCTTTTACTTAGCATACAAAGTGATAAAAATCTTGGATTGGGTTGGGGTATGTGCAGTACTTTCCCGCCCGTTGCTGATATCCATGACATCGCGCGACAGATACAAACATGTAAGATTAAACAATATAAAAAAGTTTTTTACCTAATTTTTTGAAGGGTATAAAGTTTGGTTTCGAGGCAAGTCCCAATTAAATGAGGATGATATGATTCGATTAGCTGTTTTAGGTGATGCTCAGCAGATTGCTGAAGTGCATGTGCAAAGCTGGAATGAAACCTATACTGGTATGATTAAGCAAGAAATTATAGATCGCGCAGATATCGAAAAGCGAGTACAGCTTTGGCAACAGATTTTTTCGCATCAAGATCACCATGTACTGATATATGAGCAAGATGGTCAAATTGTTGGTTTTTTAAGTGGTTATTTTAATACAACGCATAATATCGCAGAAATTAATGCTTTTTATTTATTAAAGAAAATTCAAAAACAAGGTGTTGGTCGTGAGATGTTTGAGCGCTTTTATCAATATGCTCATGCTAAGCATTATCAATTTATTCGATTGGGCGTGATCAATAAAAATCCAAGCCGTCATTTCTATGAGAAATTAGGGGGAAATGTACTTGGAGAAGAGATTCTTTCTGATTATGGTGATGGCATAACAGAAGTATCGTATCAGTGGGATATTAATCATAGGAAAATAAAATGAGTGATTCTCAATTTTTAACAACTTTACAAGAACAAGTAAAGAACGGGCAAAAGTATAGTTATTTGTGTTTTTGGGGGCATAGTCAAAAGACTTCTGGAAAAATAGACAAAAGCTGTTTAAGTCAATGGTTTCCTGCAAAATTTGAAATTGATGGTGTCAATTATCAAAGTACAGAACAGTATATGATGGCGCAGAAAGCCAAACTATTTAATGACGAAGATATTTTTCAGAAAATTTTACAAACAGATGATCCTAAGAAAATAAAAGCATTAGGTCGTTTGGTCAAAAATTATCAAGATGAGGTTTGGATTGCTCATCGTTATGAAATTGTGGTTCAAGGTAATTTGGCTAAGTTTTCTCAAGACAATGATCTTAAAGCCTTTCTACTAAGTACCTCAGATCAAATCATCGTTGAAGCCTCACCTGTAGATCAAATTTGGGGGATTGGACTTGCAACAGATCATGTTAATGCGACAAATCCAAACGCATGGCAAGGTTTAAATCTTTTGGGTTTTGCCTTAATGGAAGTGAGAAAGCAACTTTAAAGTTGCTTTCTTTTTAGGATTAATTTTATCAGATAGATAAGACATTATAGTCCAAAATAATAAGCGGCAAGGCAGATTAATATGGTCACAATAATTAATGCAAAAACACCTGTTTTACCTGGTTTATGCTCAGGATTTGCCTTGCTGTTAAACGCTTGACGCTGCTCGGTTTTGATATTGTCATGCGCATCAAAGGGTGAAGCAATTTGTTTCGGTGTTAAGCGTGCAGATTTATAATGATTTGCAACTTTAACAATAAATTTTGATTTTAAATCTTCAACTTTTTGGAGGAAATGGCGCAAATTCATTTGTTCTTCAGGGCTCATGATTTGCTCATTCTCATCATAGGGATGCTTTAATTTTGTAGAAATAAAGCTTTCTAATGCATCGATACGACAGAAGGTTTCATGTGCGTAATCAGCTTGATAGTCAGTGGGTAACAGCGCAAGTTTAAGGCTTGAATCCTCGGTCGTGTATAGTGTTTCATCTAATCCATAATAAGGTAAATCTTTATTTACAGGTTCTGGAAAACCTTTGGCATATTGAGTATCGAACAATTCATTGTCTGTATAAACTTGAATATCATCCCAATTCGGTTGAACTAAATCTTGTTCAATCCGTTTAATCAATTTTGCATTGAGATCATAGCGCCAAAAAATCTCGGTACGTAAATTGGAGCGTTGTTGCTCAGGCGCTTCATAATCATTGTCTGCGCTATACCATTCCGCCAATTCTTTACCAAAAATCCATGCAGTTTTCTTTTGTTGATCATGGCTAACAATAAAGTGTGGGATGGCTAACAGTTCAACATTGGCATTTGGATTTTGTTCATCGTTTAAAATGCTCGCGCTATGTAAGCTGAGTCGATACACGCCTTGTTTTTTTAGCCCTTCAAGCCAAATCTGAAAATGCTGTGCCAATAGGTGTTGGTTGGTTAAATCACGGAAGCCAAAAGCATGCTGATTAAAAATGGCATGATTGACCCAACGAGAAAAACTGATCCCTTGAGTGAGATACTCATTGCCATAAGTGACGAGTGTAAGTTGACGTTTCCAGATTTGATCGAGTGCCATTTTTTATAGATCTCAGCGACATTAAATCCATTTTATACTTTTTATAAATCAAAGTTCTAGCATTTCAACAGGAATCAAACAGGGAAATATACAAATTATTTAGAATAAGTTGTGACTAATCGTATTTTTTGTAAAGCGGAAACTTCATTCAACTGCATAAAAACTGTTAGAATATAGAGTTATATTATTTTTCTAAAATATTGCTTTGAGAGTTACTATGTCACTGGAAGCCCTGACCACTGAAGCGCTCGCTGCGATTGCAGCAGCTCAAGACCTGACTACACTCGACCAAGTACGAGTGCAATTTACAGGGAAAAAAAGCCAGCTTGCGGAACAATCTAAGGCACTTGGCAAAATGGACCCTGAAGAGCGTAAAGTTCAGGGCGCTGCAATTCATGCAGTACGTGAAGCGATCAGTGCAGCATTGACTGAACGCCAAACTGAATTACAGAAAGCTGAATTAGAATTAAAGCTAGCAAGTGAAACAATTGATATTACTTTGCCAGGACGTGGGCAAGCTGTAGGAAGTATTCATCCCGTTACTCAGGTTCAAGAACGTATTTGCCAATTCTTTACCAAAGCGGGTTTTACTGTTGCGACAGGGCCAGAAGTTGAAGATGATTATCACAACTTTGAAGCATTGAATATTCCAGGACATCATCCAGCACGTGCGATGCATGATACGTTTTATTTTGATGCAAACCATTTATTACGTACCCATACTTCAGGTGTACAAGTACGCACAATGGAAAACTCGCAACCACCGATTCGTATCGTTTGTCCGGGGCGTGTCTATCGTTGTGACTCAGATCAGACCCATTCTCCTATGTTTCATCAAATCGAAGGTTTATACGTTGCTGAAAATACCAGCTTCGCAGAATTAAAAGGTTTGTTGATTAATTTGCTAAATGAATTTTTTGAGAAAGATTTAAAAGTACGCTTCCGTCCGTCTTATTTCCCATTCACAGAGCCAAGTGCTGAGGTGGATATTATGGATGAGCGTGGTCGTTGGTTAGAAGTTTTGGGTTGCGGTATGGTGCATCCAAATGTTTTACAAGCTGCGGGTATTGATCCTGAAAAATATAAAGGCTTTGCATTTGGTCTTGGTGTAGAGCGTTTCGCAATGTTACGTTATGGCATCAATGATTTGCGTATGTTCTACCAAAACGATGTGCGTTTTTTACGCCAATTTGCTTAACAAATTTATACCTCTCCCTGACCTCTCCTAATGAGGAGAGGGGATGTCCAAGATAATGAGACGAAGGGTTCTGCCTCTTTTTAAAAGAGAGTCAGAGAGGAATTCATAGATATTGAATATAGGTTTTAGAAATGAAAATTAGCGAAAATTGGCTTCGCACATGGGTCAACCCTGCAATTGATAGCGATACTTTGTCTGATCAACTGACCATGTTGGGACTTGAGGTTGATGAACTGGTTCCCGCAGCTAAACCATTTACAGGTGTGGTGATCGGTGAGGTTTTAACTGTTGTACAGCATCCTGATGCAGATCGTCTACGTGTCACTACGGTGAATATTGGTTCGGGTGAACCTTTGCAAATTGTATGTGGTGCACCAAATGTACGTGCTGGAATGAAAGTGCCAGTTGCAACCATTGGTGCAGTGCTCCCAGGTGATTTTAAAATTAAAAAAGGCAAACTTCGTGGTGTTGAATCACAAGGAATGCTGTGTGGTGCTTCAGAAATTGACCTTGAAGATAAAATTGATGGCCTGTTAGAACTTCCTGCAGATGCACCTGTAGGCGCAAATATTCGAGAATATTTAAATCTTGATGATCATGTGATTGATATCAGCATCACGCCAAACCGTGGTGACTGTTTCAGTATTCGTGGGGTGGCACGTGAAATTGGGGTAATTAACCAATTGCCTGTAACAGCACCTGAAATTCAAGAGGTTGCGGCTACGATTGCTGATCAGAAGCAAGTTGTTGTGACAACGGATGGTTGCCCTCGTTACTTAGGTCGTGCGATTAAAAATGTAAATACCAAAGCAGCTACGCCTGCATGGATGGAGCAAGCTCTAGCACGTTCAGGTATTCGTCAACACAGTATTCTTGTTGATATTACCAACTATGTGCTTATGGAACTTGGTCAACCGTTGCATGCTTTTGATGGTGGTCAGGTTCAAGGTTCAGTGCATGTGCGTCAGGCAAGTGCAAATGAAAAGCTTGTTTTGTTAAATGAACAAGAAATTGAATTGACTGAAGATGTTATGGTGATTGCAGATGATGTAAAAGCATTGGCGATCGCAGGTATCATGGGTGGTTTATCCTCATCTGTAACAGATGAGACCACTGAGATTTTCCTTGAATCTGCATTCTTTGCACCATTGCATATCGCAGGCCGCGCACGCCGTTATGGTTTGCATACAGATGCATCACAACGCTATGAACGTGGTGTGGACTTTGAATTGCCTATGATCGCAATGCAACGCGCTTCACAATTGATTCAGACCCTTGCGGGTGGTGATTTCGGTCCAATTACCGTATCTGAAAAAAATGAATTGTTGCCTAAACGCGAAGCAATTGAGTTGAATCAAGCGCAAGTGGATCAATTGCTGGGTTATCAAGTTCCTACTGCATTTATTACAGATGCGCTGCAACGTTTAGGTTGTGAAGTGACTGTAAAAGCTGAAGGTGAATGGACTGTTGTACCACCATCGCATCGTTATGATATGGCAATTTATCAAGATTTAATTGAGGAAGTTGCGCGTATACATGGTTATGACAATATTCAAATTAGTCTGCCAGTGATTGATGTAAAACTTGCTAAACATCAGGATCAATTTGAACTGACTCAGTTACGTCAAACTTTAGTAACACTGGGTTATCAAGAGGCGATCAGTTTTAGTTTTGCAGATTTAAAACTTGAGAAACAATTGAATTCACAAGTAAATCCATTGGCGCTTGCAAATCCGATTTCAAGTGATTTGGCAGTCATGCGTTCAACTTTACTTTCAAGCTTAATTCCATGTGTTCAGTACAATATTAATCGTCAACAAAGTCGTGTACGTTTCTTTGAGCTAGGACTACGTTTTGATTATCAAAATGCGAAAAGTATAGAAGATTTGAAACAGATTCCAACTTTGGCTATGATTGCTGTAGGATCAAAACAAATTGAATCTTGGCATGGAAAAGCTCAAGTTATGGATTTCTTTGATCTCAAGGGCGAGGTCGAAGAGATTTTAGCAGCTGGACGTGTTCACGTTGAATATGTTCGTTCTGATCGTGAATGGTTACATCCAGGTCAGTCTGCGGAAATTCTCGTGGATGGGAAATCAGTAGGTTATTTAGGTCGTCTACATCCATCTTTGGAAAATGCACTGGATTTGAGCACAACTTGGATCGCAGAGCTCGACCAATCGGCTGTTTTGCAAACTTATGTATCTAATTTTACAGAATTATCACGATTTCCATCGGTTAGACGTGATATTGCGCTTGTAATTAGTGATAAGATTAATGTTAGTGAAATTCAGCAACTTATCGAAAAAACGGGTGGAGAGCTTTTAGACTCTACTTGGTTATTTGATGTGTATACAGGGCAAGGTGTTGAACAAGGTAAGCGCTCTTTAGCATTTGCATTGTTATGGCAACATCCATCACGTACACTCGAAGATGCTGAGATTAAATCCGGTATGGATCATATTATTCAAGTGTTAGAAGACACTTATCAAGCGACATTGAGGGCCTCATGACAGCATTAACAAAAGCAGAAATGGCTGATCATTTAAGTGAGCTTACGAGTTTAAACCGTCGTGAAGCAAAACAAATGGTCGAGTTGTTCTTTGACGAGATTAGCCAAGCATTAATTGCAGGCGAACAAGTCAAACTCTCAGGTTTCGGAAATTTTGAACTACGTGACAAACGTCAACGTCCAGGTCGAAATCCTAAAACTGGAGAAGAGATTCCAATCTCAGCACGTCGAGTTGTAACATTCCGTGCAGGTCAAAAATTTAGACAACGTGTGGGTACAGAACAAGAAGATTAATCGGCAATTTGTGTGTCGTAAGATGAAAGCTCTGTAATCTAAAAGTTTTGTAAGATAAAAACCCTGAGTAATCTGCTTGGGGTTTTTTATTGTAAAAAAGAAACATCATTTGAATTCGATCAACTAATTTTTGCTGTAATCACTGTGGTAAGACTGGAATATCGTTTTTATCCCAATTTCCAAAGATCAAATGGGTTTACGTGGGTGAGGTTTGTTTAAAAATAGAGTAGGGGGGATTTTGTAATTGTTGGGTAAAAGTGGGACTCTTATGCGGGATAAATTTATTTTAAGAAAGTTCTTAGCATCTTTATAAAAATGCAAATAAGTAAACCTATTCTAGTATTGGTTAAGTTGATCTGAATACGCTTGCAATTTTAAAGGGCAATAACCAAAGTAAAATAGAGTCGTGTGGTTTTGTACTTGTTGGATTTACGGGTTCTGTAGTGAAGGGTAATGCGGTTTGTTTATGATTATTTAAACTTTAAAGTAAAAAACAAAGAAAAAAAGAGAACCTAAAAGGTTCTCTTTTCTTGATAATAATCTAAGCGATTATTAGTGAGCAGCTGAAGCAGCAGCTGAAGCATCAGCAGCAGCAACAGTAGCTTCAGAAGCAGCAGCAGTAGCAGCAGAAGCGTCAGCAGCAGCAGCGTCAACAGCAGCAGTAGCTTCAGAAGCAGCAGCTACAGCTTGAGAAGCAGCAGCATTTGAATCAGCAGCAGCTTCTTCAGTTTTTTTAGCACAACCAACGAAAGCTAAAGTAGTAGCAACTGCAGCAGCAATAGCGATTTTTTTGAATAACATGGCATCACTCTCATAAATTTAATTGAGACAAAAAACCCAAGTTAGCCTGTTTTTTGCTTTTTGCATGAGCAGTCTAACTGGTATGCGAATATGCTATCACTGCGCATTTTGAATTGCTACTGTTTATCTTAAAAAAACCGACCAAATTGATGAAAAAATGATGTTTTTTTAACAGTATTTTACAATCAAGTTGCGTTTTTAGATTGGTTTATTGATAAATAAGTTATTAATAAATATAAAAAATCTTAATGAATAATTTTTATATTCAAATATTTGCAATATCGTGTAACGTTGAAACTCGATGATTGTATATTTATGTAAATAATGTCAACCAAATAAAAAGGCTACTCTATAGAGTAGCCTTTTTAAGTATTTATGGAATTAGTTGGCAGCTTTGCGCTTCATTTGATCAAAGAAATCATCATTGGTTTTGGTTTCTTTCATACGATCCAACAAGAATTCCATCGCCACTAATTCATCCATAGGATGAAGAAGTTTACGAAGAATCCATACTTTACGTAGGTTTTCTTCGCTCATGAGACGCTCTTCACGACGCGTACCTGATTTTTTGATATTCATTGCTGGGAAGACGCGTTTTTCAGCAATACGGCGATCAAGGATGATTTCTTGGTTACCTGTACCTTTGAATTCTTCGTAGATCACTTCATCCATTTTACTGCCTGTTTCAATCAATGCAGTAGAAATAATGGTGAGAGAACCGCCTTCTTCAATATTACGTGCAGCACCAAAGAAACGTTTAGGGCGTTCTAAGGCATGTGCATCAACACCACCAGTAAGTACCTTGCCTGATGAAGGAACAACAGTGTTATAAGCACGTGCTAAACGCGTGATTGAGTCAAGTAAGATCACAACATCTTTTTTGTGCTCTACCAGACGTTTGGCTTTTTCAATCACCATTTCAGCAACTTGTACATGGCGAGCTGGAGATTCATCAAAGGTTGATGCAACAACTTCACCACGAACAGTACGTTCCATTTCGGTCACTTCTTCAGGACGTTCGTCGATCAGAAGAACAATCAAGAAACATTCAGGATTGTTACGCACAATAGATTGGGCAATGTTCTGTAATAACATCGTTTTACCCGCTTTTGGCGGTGCTACGATAATTGAACGTTGACCTTTACCGATGGGTGCAACCAAGTCAACGACACGCGCTGTCAAATCTTCAGAAGAACCATTACCCAGCTCCATAACCAATTGCTCAGTTGGGAAAAGTGGTGTGAGGTTTTCAAATAGAATCTTATTGCGTGAGTTTTCAGGGGTGTCATAGTTAATTTGATTAACTTTTAATAATGCAAAGTAACGTTCACCTTCTTTAGGTGGGCGAATCGTACCTGTAATCGTATCACCAGTTCGTAGATTAAAACGACGAATTTGTGAAGGACTAACATAGATATCATCCGGACCTGCAAGATAAGAACCTGCAGCGGAGCGTAAAAAGCCGAAACCATCAGACAAAATTTCAAGAACACCATCACCAAAAATTTCTTCGCCATTCATTGCATGGCGTTTGAGGATGGCAAAAATGATGTCTTGCTTACGGTTACGAGCCATTCCTTCAAGGCCCATAAACTCAGCAATTTTAATGAGTTCGCCGATCGGTTTTTTCTTGAGTTCAGTTAAATTCATAAATGGTCAGATTGAATAAGGATGTGTGGAACACAGATAAAGAGAAAAGAAGCAAAAGTCGCCAGCAGTGTAATAGGTGAGTTGAAATTGTATAGACACAAAAACAAACTCAGAATCTATGTAGTTCTTTCGAGGAGAAATATGTAAAACAATTTCTGTTGCCGAACGGCGATCTTATGTGTTGTCCTTTAAGAAACAGGAAGAGAATCCTAATGTTCCTTGAGCATGGAATATAAGTTAGATCAACAAGTTTGTCAAATTATAGTCGAAAAAAAATACGCTAGAAAATCAAGCGTATTTCTCATTTTCCTAGATTTATACAAATAATGTATAAATTCAGCAAATTAAATATTTTCTTCAATGAATGCAGTTAATTTAGATTTTGGCACTGCACCAATTTGTTGAGCAACAACTTCACCATTTTTAAACATCAATAATGCTGGAATGTTACGAATGTTGTAGTTGACCGCAGTTGCTTCACACGCAGTTACATCAACCTTAACGATTTTAACTTTACCTTCAAATTCAGTTGAAAGTACTTCAAGGACTGGTGCAATCGCTTTACACGGTGCACACCAGCCTGCCCAAAAATCTACGATTACAGGGATATCAGATTGAAGTACATCTGCATCAAAGTTGTCATCAGTGGTATTTACGATATTGCCAGACATGGATTTTGCTCCAAAATATTTTAAAGATGAATCTATCTATGGATATAAGTATTACATAGTCATCTTTAACAATGTAGGGGGATGTTTAAATTTTCATTCTAATTTGTGAGTTTGTCCAATTGATGCTCACGATATTTACAATCGGATCTTTAGAAAAAGCAGTGAAACTGTCACATAATTGTCATATATGCTGAAAAAGTAATGACTCATCAAATTGTCTAAATAAATGGCTTTTAAAAAGCGTGTATGTGAATTAATCTAAGCAGCAATTCAGTATGAGTTTGTATAAATAATGTCTGATTTTTTGATTGATGAAGAATTACTTGCTGCGATTGATATGGGGTCAAATAGTTTCCATTTGGCAATTGCTCGTGTGGATCATGGTGAAGTTAAGAAAGTTGCTTCTATGTCAGAAAAGGTTCAGCTTGCGGCTGGATTAGATGAAAATAAAAACTTAACTGAAGCTGCACAGCAACGGGGCTTGGCTTGCTTAGCGCGTTTTGTTGGACGTTTAAGTTCAGTACAGCCGACTCGACTCAGAATTGTAGCGACAAATGCGCTGCGTCAAGCGAAAAATGGGCATGAATTTATTCAAAAAGCTGCAGAGATCTTGCCAAAGCCCATTGAAATTATTGCGGGACGAGAAGAAGCCCGACTCATTTACTTGGGTGTTTCCCATACCATGGCCAATAGTGGTCGTCGTCTGGTGATTGATATTGGTGGTGGATCTACTGAACTGATTATTGGTGAAGAGTTCGAGCCGATTCATACCGAATCTTTACAGATGGGCTGTGTGGCCTTTACTAAAGCCTATTTTGCCGATGGTGATATTAACAACAAAGCTTTTGATAAAGCTGTGGTTGCGGCACGAAAAGAATTATCTTCGATTGCAAATACCTATAAAGCTGCAGGCTGGGATACTGTGGTGGGTTCTAGTGGAACCATCAAAGCGTGTCGTCAAATTGCAGTCAATATGGGCTGGAGTGATGAGCAAGAGAATCTGACTCGTGAAGGTTTAGAAAAATTAAAAGATAAATTGCTGAAATTTAAAAATATTTCAGATATGGAATTTGATGGTTTAAAAGAAGATCGCCGAGCAGTATTACCTGCAGGTTTAGCGATCCTTTATGCTGTGTTTGAAGTCTTGAATATTGATAAATTGGTGTATTCAGATGGAGCATTACGTGAAGGTGTAATGTATGACTTGCTCGGCCGTTTCCAACATGAAGATATTCGCGATCGCAGTGTACAGGCGATGATGGGACGCTATGGCGCAGATACAAAACAGGCTGAGCGCGTGGTTGAAACAGCACAACATTTGTTTAATGCTGTTGCCAGTACACTTAACTTAAACAGTGATGATAGTGATCTGTTGCGTCGAGCTGCTTATTTACATGAGATCGGTTTAGCCATTAGCCATAGTGGTTATCAAAAGCACAGTGCTTATTTATTACAACATTCAGACATCCCCGGTTTTTCGCAAATTGATCAAAACCATTTGTCACATTTGGTCGCTCATCACCGTCGTAAATTACGCGTAGATGCCAAACTAGACGTGTTAAAAGTGGGCGGCAACAAGCTTGTGTACTTGTGTTTGTTGCTTCGTCTTGCAGTTTTACTGAATCATAGTCGTAGCGATGAGATGCTTCCTGCCATTGAATTGACGGTAGAGAATGAGCAACAATGGCAACTCAGCGTTTCTGGTGATGCCAAACAATGGCCATTGCTGGTTGCAGATTTGCATGATGAGCAAGTGCAATTTAAGCATTGGGACATTGAATTGAATATTCAGTCGGAACAGTTTATCGATTAACTTAAAGGTTTGGTGATGATAGAGTGATCAATCATTTTATATCATTTAAACCTAAACTTCCGATGCGTAATCCATCGGTGAATTAGGGATAATACTCGACTTATGAAAAATAAAGCTGCTCAATCTCAAGCTTGGAAAACGGTTCAAATTGCACGTCACCCTGAGCGTCCGCAATTTTTGGATTACGTAGGCGAAATCTTTACTGAATTTGATACCTTGCATGGTGATCGTTTATACGGTGATGATGGTGCAATGGTGGGTGGATTGGCTCGTTTTAACGGTCAGCCCGTAATGGTTGTGGGTCAACACCGTGGTCGTAGCACGCGTGAAAAATTACAGCATAACTTTGGGATGTGTAATCCTGAAGGATACCGAAAGTCGCAACGCTTACTCGATATGGCGGAACGCTTTAATCTTCCGGTGTTTACCTTTGTTGACACCATGGGAGCATACCCGGGTATTGGTGCTGAAGAGCGTGGACAAGCAGAAGCAATTGCAACCAGCTTGGCGCAACTTTCAAGCCTTAAAGTGCCAGTCATTGCGACTGTTTTAGGTGAAGGTGGTTCTGGTGGTGCTTTGGGCATCGGTGTTGCAGATCGCGTTATTATGTTGTCACACAGTATTTACTCTGTGATTTCACCTGAAGGTTGTGCTTCTATTCTCTGGAAAACTGCAGATAAAGCAGAGCAAGCCAGTGAAGCACTTGCATTAACTGCCGACAAGCTCAAAGAAATTGGTATTGTTGAATATGTGGTTGATGAAGGTGAGGGTGCTCATTTACATCCTTTTGAGGTTATGGAAAAACTCAAGGATGTGTTAAAACAAGCGCTTGATGAATTACAGCCAATGACTGCGGAAGAACGATGCGAAGCACGTTATCAACGTTTAATGAAGTTTGGCAGCGACAATTTAGGTCTTGCTTCTTAAAACAGTATTCTCAATTTCCTGAAAATACCCGTTTCTTAATCGGATGTAGTGGTGGTATGGATTCCATGCTGTTGCTACATCTGATGGCACAACTTTTCCCCAAGCAAATTCGTGCAATTTATGTTAATCATCACCTGCAAAAAGTCAGTGATGTGTGGGCTGATTTTGTTGCTCAACAATGCACGGTGCTGAATATTCCTTATATTCTTCAGTCGGTTCAAGTCACTCAAGGCAATCTTGAGAATCAAGCACGTCAAGCGCGTTATCAAGCCTATTTACAGCATATCGATGAAAATGAGGTATTGGTTCTTGCACATCATCAGCAAGATCAGGCTGAAACGTTAATGTTGCGTTTGTTGTCAGGTGCTGGGGTTACAGGTCTATCTGCGATGCAATCCATCGATCAGCGCGATCAATTGCTGATTTGGCGACCTTTACTCGATACTTCCCGTGAGCAGATTTGCCAATGGGTTGAGCAACTGCAAATCGATTATGTGGACGATCCTTCCAATTTAGATACACATTATGACCGTGCATGGTGTAGACATGAACTTTGGCATATTTTGCAAAGTCGTTATCCTAAAATGCAGCAAGCATTGGCACGTACCAGCTATTTAATGCAAGATGCTGATGAAATTCTCAATGAGGTGGTACAGCAGGATTTAAGCTTTTGTAGTCATCCTGCACAATTGGATTTAGCCAAATTGGCCTCTCTTTCCCCTGCTAGACAGCGGCAACTTTTATCGGTATGGATGAAAGGTGAAGGGACATACCGCCCAGCCTTGGACATGGTGCAAAGGCTACAAGATGAAGTAATTGAGTCTAAAACAGATGCGCAAGCTGCTCTACATTGGAATCATTTTTATTATTTACGTTATCAAAATCAGTTGTATCGAATTGAACAAAACCAATATTTAGCATCAAAATCTAAACAATTGCCTCAAGAACAGGAAGTTCAATTTCAGCTTCATCAACAACTACAATTCACATCTGGTGTGTTTCAGATCGAAAGCTCTAAAATGGGCCTGGCTTTTGCATTATTCAATCATAAGCTAACATTAAAGCCGCGTTTGGGCGGTGAAAAAATTCATCTTTATGGCAGAGTCGGTGCTTGGCCTTTGAAAAAAGCCATTCAAGAGGCACATATTTTTCCGTGGATGCGTCATACAATTCAAATATTAAGTGTAGATAATGTTATGCTTGGGGTGTTTACACCAAATGGTTTTTGGTTGGCGCAATCTGAATATTGTGAAGTGGGTGGATGGCAACCAAATTTAATCTCTGAGTTAAAAACTAAGGTCGAGCGTGATTCATGAGTGCAGCGTTAAATTGTAATATTACTTTCATTGGTGGTGGGAATATGGCACAAGCCCTAATCGGTGGCTTGTTGAGTCGTGGATTACCTGCAACACGTATTACAGTTTCTGACCCCTTTGAAAATATTCGACAATTGCTACAAGAAAAAGATGTTCATGTGACTGATGATAATATCGCAGCAATTAAAAATGCCGATATTGTTGTTTTTGCTGTAAAACCTCAAGTTTTGGGTGGGGTGCTTAAACCATTAAAAGGTTTACTCGAAGATAAATTATTGATTTCGATCGTTGCTGGTGCTGAAATTAAAACGATTTCAGACTTAACCGGCAGTGAGCGTGTTGTTCGTGTTATGCCGAATACCCCTGCTTTGGTTCAAACTGGTGCACATGGTATGTTTGCGAAACCAGAGGTCAGTGCTAAAGACCGCGAATTGGCAACACAAGTACTTGCTGCGACAGGTTTAACGCTTTGGGTGAGTTCTGAAGCACAGATTGATGCTGTAACTGCTGTTTCTGGTTCTGGTCCTGCATATTTCTTCTATATGATGGAAAGCATGATTCGTGCTGGAAAAAATATGGGTTTAGATGAAAAGGTTGCGACTGCTTTAACTTTACAGACAGCACTTGGTGCAGCACAAATGGCAATTACCAGCTCAAATGCACCTTCAGAATTGCGTAAAAATGTGACTTCTCCAAACGGCACTACACAAGCTGCTTTAGAAGTATTTGATCGTGCTCAAATTTCTCAAAATATTCAGACAGCTTTAGCTGCTGCGCAGAAGCGTAGTCAGGAACTGGCTCAAGAATTAAGTGACAGCATTAAATAATTATTGATTTTTAGGAACGTTCCAGTATGGGTGCAAATTCTGCGCAAATTTTTGGCATTATTATTAACGTAGCGATTTTGCTCGTATTCTTTCGTTTTTTAATGCAATTGGCCATGGTGAGTCCATACAATCCAGTGGTGATGTCGACAGTTAAAGCGACAAAAATTGTGGATATGTTTGGGCGAATTTTTCCGCCTTTGGCAAAAGGGCGAGTAAATACAGCTGCATTGGTTTTGCTAGTGGTGTTATATCTGCTTAAAATTTTTGGAATGATGTACTTGCAAGGTGCAATACCCAATAGTCCTGTACATTTGATCATTTTAACTTTTGTGACCATGATCCAAGATTTGATTCGTTTTTGTCGCTATTTAATTTTTGCGACCATTATTCTCAGTTGGGTGGTGATGTTTACTCAGTCAAGATCACCTTATATTGAAGTGATTCAAGAGCTTGCTGAACCGTTATTGGCACCGTTCCGCCGTATCATGCCAAATATGGGAATGATTGATCTTTCTCCAATTTTAGCGATTTTGGCATTGATCATTGCTGAAAAAGTTATGGATTATGCTGCGATTGCATTGTTAACAGGTCTTTAATTTACCAGTTTAAATAGCAAAAGGACTCAATAGAGTCCTTTTTTTATGCATGTTAAAAAAATATAACATTGAGTAATTTTCAACAAAAGATGACCGCTCCCTAACCCTGTTCTAGAAAGTTAGGGAGCGTTTCAAAGGCTTAATGTGCTTCACCCCAATTCTTGCCTTGACCGACTTCAACAACTAACGGTACTGATAAGGTAACGACTTTTTGCATCACATCTTTAATCTGTGCAGCCAATTGATCTGCAATAGCTTCATCGACTTCAAACACCAATTCATCGTGTACTTGAAGTAAAAGTTTGGCCTGATCTTGGGGTAAGATTTTATTGACTTCAATCATCGCCATTTTAATGATTTCAGCCGCAGAGCCTTGAAGTGGCGCATTAATCGCAGCACGTTCAGCACCTTTACGCACCATCATATTTCGAGCATCAATATCTGGTGTATATAAACGACGACCTGTAATGGTTTCTACAAAACCTTGTTCCAATGCCACTTGGCGGGTACGTTGCATATACTCATAAATACCCGGATAACGATGGAAGTATTGCTTAATATAGTTTTGTGATTCTTCGCGAGTAAAGCCCAGTTGACGAATCAAACCAAACTCAGACATACCGTACAATAAACCAAAGTTAACGGCTTTGGCTTGGCGGCGTTGATCAGAGGTCACATTTTCCAGCGCTACACCCAAGACCTCAGATGCTGTACGACGGTGTACATCTTGCCCATTTTGAAAGGCGTCAACCAAAGCATCATCTTGTGAGAAATGCGCCATTAACCGTAATTCAATTTGTGAATAATCGGCTGCCAATAGTACACGCCCTTGAGGTGCAATAAAGGCTTTACGAATCTGACGACCAATTTCTTCACGTATCGGAATGTTCTGTAGATTTGGATCGGTTGAAGACAAGCGTCCCGTTGCTGTTAAGGCTTGATGGTAACTGGTATGTACGCGATGGGTATCGGGATTGGCTTGTTTGACTAAGGCTTCGGTATAGGTACTTCTAAGCTTGGTTAAACCACGATACTCAATGATCAGTTCAGTAATTGGATGATCGATTTTTTCTAAAACCGCTTCAGAGGTACTGTATTGTCCCGTTGCAGTTTTTTTGCCACCTTTTAAACCTAATTTTTCAAATAAAACTTCACCGACTTGTTTGGGGGAACCGACATTAAAAGATTCACCAGCGATTTCGATAATTTGATTTTCAAGATTTTGAATAGTATTGGCAAAGTCCACACTGAGTTGATCTAAGAAGCTTAGATCAAGTTCAATCCCATTTTCTTCCATGGTCGCCAAAACACTGGCTACTGGCATTTCAATGTGATGTAAAATATTGATCAGTTCAGGAATTTCTTTTAGCTTACGTTCCAAAACTTCATAAAGGCGGTAGGTGACATGCGCATCTTCTGCTGCATAATGTCCAGCGGTTTCAATCTCGATTTGATTAAAGGTCTTTTGTTTTGCACCTTTACCAGCAACTTGTTCAAAAGTCGTGGTCAAATGGCTCAGATAAACGCGCGCAACATCATCCATACCATGGCGTGTTGTTACTGCATTCAAGACATAAGAGGCCAGCATGGTGTCAAAATACCAGCCTTGTAAATGGATACCGTGATTTTCAAAAATATGCGCATCATATTTTAAATGATGTCCAATTTTTTCAACACTTGGATCTTCAAGAATCGGTTTGATTTGCTGAATAATCGCATCGCGATTGAGTTGCTCAGGTGCACCTTCATAATCATGTGCCAAAGGGATGTAATAAGCATCATTGGCATCAAAAGCCACTGAAAAACCGACCATTTCAGCGATACGGTAATCTAAACTTGTGGTTTCAGTGTCAATTGCAAAACGTTTTTCTGTGCTTAAGCGCTGGAAGAGCTTATCCCATGCTTCTTGGCTTAAAACAGTATGATAAGTGGCTTCACCAAGGCGGTCATCAACACTCGAACTTGTTGCTTGATCTGTAATTTCATTTTCAACAGGCTGCTCAGTTTTGCTAATGCTTTGTGTTGTTTGTTTATAGGCAGGGCTATTTGGATTATTGGGATGATCTAGCGATTGTAATTGATTACGGAATTCAAGTTCCGTATACAAGTTGCGTAATGCTTCAACATCAGGTTCACACAGCTTTAAATCATCATAGCTCAAGCTTAAATCGAGATCGATAACAATACTTGCCAATTGATGATCAAGTGCAATCCCTTCAACATTGTCTTTTAAACTTTGTCCAACTTTACCTTTGATATTGTCAACATTTTCTAAAATGCCAGCAATCGTACCATATTCATTTAACAGCTTAGCAGCCGTTTTTGCACCAACACCAGGTACACCACGAATACCATCAGAGGCATCACCCATCAAGGTTAAATAATCAATAATTTGATCTGGACGGACGCCAAATTTTTCGATTACACCATCGACATCCATCGGTTTGTCTTTAAAACTGTCTTCGAGGGTCACTTTATCCGTGACCAACTGCGCCATGTCTTTATCACCCGTAGAAATCAAAACTTGATGACCGGCTTTTTCAGCACGTTTTGCCAAGGTTCCAATGATGTCATCCGCTTCAGCACCCGGAAGCGTATGTAATGGAATACCTAAAGCACGAATCAAGGCATGCAAATAAGGGATTTGTTGTGATAATTCTTCTGGCATGCTTGGTCGGTCACCTTTATATATCGGTGACAGTACATGGCGGAAAGTGGGTTCAGGTGTGTCAAAAATAACCGCCATATGTGTTGGTTGCACACGACGCATCAGTTTTTGAATTGCAGAAATTGCCCCGCGAATCGCATTGGTCTGTAATCCAGTTGATGTGGTTAAAGGTGGGAGTGCATGAAAAGCACGAAATAAAAAGTATGACCCATCGACCAATACAAATGGTGGCATTGATATTTTCCTAATTCAAATAACCGCTTTATTGTACGTGATTTTTTGCGCTTGCGAAGATGCAACAGTCATCCTTGTGTTACTGAATATCTGATGAATTCACATAATCATCAGGCAAGGCTGTTGTATCATCGAGTTACTCAGGATCGAGAAAGATGAAATATGCTCAAAGGGCAGCGTGAAATCCGCATCATTTGGTTAATGATGCTAATCATTATCGCAGTCAGTGCATGGTTTTTAGATGCACGGATATTGACCTACATCTGTGGTTTGGCATTTGTCATGAGTGTGATGCAGTATGTGGATGCGATTCAAGATCCATTGCAACAGATCGCGCAACAGACACGGGTTCCACTGCAAAGCACCTCGAAAGTGCCATTATATGTCTCTTCGATTATTGCTGTTGTAGGTTTAACACTGCATTTGAGCTGGATGGTGGGTTTAGGTCTAACTGCTTGGATTTTCTTTTTCTTACGCTGGCTACGCCGTTTAGAGCGCCATTTGAGCCAAGTTCAATTGCAAATTCAACACTTGAATTTGTCAGAACAACAATCTCCAGATTTAAACAATCCATCATCTATACAACACAACATCGGCACGCCACAAGATTCGTCTCTAAACTTAATGGGGCAAATTCGCCAATGGATTTTTCAAGGCAACCCTGTTTTGAAAGTTGCGATCTTGGTTTTGGTGATTGGTATTGTGTTATTGCTGCGTTTTGCGACAGAGCATTGGCAATTAAGTTTAGCAGTCAAACTTTCAATTGTTGCTTTGTCCAGTGGTGCAATCACTGCGTTGGGTGTCGTACTACAAAATAAAAATCGTAGTTTTGCTTTAGCAATAGAGGGTTTGGGGCTTGCGGGATTATTTTTAACCTTATTCTTTGCCTATTACAATCAGGTGATTCCGAGTCTTTATCTGGCAAGTTTGTGTTTTGCTGTAATTATGGCGCTGACATTGAGTTTAAGCTTAAAGCAGCAAAGCGTGGAATTGGCATTGATGGCCGTGCTTATTGCTTATATTGCGCCATTTACATTGCCTGTGCGAAATGCAACGGTAGCAGAACTGATGGCTTATTATTTAGTGATTAACATTGCGATTGCTGTACTGAGTACCTTAAGACCTTGGAAATATTTAAATCAGGTCGGTTTTTTAGTGACCGTAATCATTGGTGGTGGTTATGCGTTCTATCATGGCTATAGTCAAGAAAAACAATCACTCACGATACTTATTCTTGCACATCTTGCAGTATTCATTTGGCTTGGTTTTCGATTTAGTCAATTGATCGCCAAACAGGATCTTGAGCAATTTAAACTGAAACCCAGTTTAGATGTTGCGTTGATTTTTGGTGCACCGATTATTGGCTATTTATTCTTATATTTAATGTATTTTCACCAAGAACTGATTCTTGCTGGCTTTAGCTTGGGTTTTGCTGTGGTGTTTGCAGGGATTTATCAGCTCTCAAAACGTAACCAATCTATTCAACTGATTTCTCAAAGTTATTTTAGTTTAGCATTGATTTTTATTGCTTTAATTCCACCAATTCTTCTGCATGGTCAGTGGAGTGTAGTGGGTTGGGCTGTTGAAGGCCTCTGTATTTTTGGCTTTGCTTTATATCGACAATCGGTGATCAGTCGTTATATGGCGATTGCCTTGTTGATTGTTGCAGGCTGTTCAAGCCTTTATTACTTGTTTGAATTGCCTGATTTTCCAACCACGATGTATTGGTGCTTAAGTTTAAGCTATATCGCCGTGGTGTTATTGGCAAATAGCCGTGATGATTTTCGCAAACAGATCAGTTCAGTAACGACCTTGTTTTTAAGCCTGCTGATGATTTCTGCAACCACGATGATTCTTGCATTATTGCTTGATCACTTAAAGGGAGAAAATCGATATATATACAGTGTATTGATTGTGGTTATTGCTTATCTGTTGATGAATGAGTTGATGTTATGGCTAAAGGCCAGATCAACATGGTTGATTCCAAAATGGATTGGGGTAATTCCCGTCTATGTATTTACACTCATTTTATTGCTGGATATCAGTAAAAATGGCATGTTGCTATGGACCAGTGATATTGAACGATGGGGTATCGCAGTTTCAGGTTTAGTGCTAACGGCAATCTGGTTAAGACCTGCAAAAGGGCTACAGTTTGAAAGTGAATGGCTCAGTTTAGGTGTTTTAATCAGTTTAAGTCTAAGCAGTCTTAGTTTAATTGCAACGATGCCTTATATCAGCGTGGTAATTTTACCTTTAGTGTTTTGTGGATGGTGCTTCTTTCAGAAAAACTCAGAATGGACCATGTTTTGGCAAACGCGAAGCAGTTTGTTGCTGATGTTGATTTGGATGATTTGTTCTCAGCTATTTTCACAACAAGCATTTCAAGGATATTTATTGCCAGTCTTAAACCCATTTGATTTGGTCAGTATCGCCATGTTAATTGGTTTTTTCTGGATGCTAAATCTTCAATTTAAACACGGTTTAAAGCAGGGTATTGACCATGGAATACTTGCTGTGCTGTGTGTTTTAAGTTTGTTATGGCTGAGTAGCTATATCATTCTAAGAGCCTTACATGTGTATTTTGCTACACCTTATAACCAACTGAGTCTTTGGCAAGATGCCACTGCGCAACTGAGCCTAACCTTACTTTGGGTGAGCTTAGCCTTTATTGCGATGAGCTTTGCTAGCCGTAAGTTATTACGTCCTTTATGGATTTTAGGGGGAAGCATTTTAGTGATTGTCACCTTAAAATTGGTACTGTTTGATTTATCTCATATTGGAACGTTAACACGCGTGATTTCTTTCTTGGGCGCGGGTTTTGTGATGCTGATTATTGCTTATATTGCCCCGATCCCAGAGCAGAAAAATTTAAATCCTTAATTATGAATTGAGCGATATTTAAGTTGTTAAAGTGAAAGCAAAATAAAAGAGGGGGCTACTATGTAGTAGCCCCTCATCCAAGTCTTATCTCCCAACGGAAGAAGGAACTTTCAATACCCATATGATTAACTTTATATGATCGTTTTTTATTTATGTAAGATCCTTAGTGTATTGCTTTAGATTTGCAAATGATCAACAGATACAGGAATAAAATTTATGAAGAAAAGAGTTAGATAATATCGAATACTGACAACCAGTATTGGGCCTCTTAAAAAATGAACTATTATGGTTGTAAAATAAGCATTTTGTGCTTGGTAAAGGGAGCAAGGTTGAGCTATAACTTTGGTATTCGTAGATATTTTTTCTTGTTTTAAAACAAGTATGAGTTGATATATAGAAATAATTATGAAAAGAATATATGCATTATTAACCTTAATAGGAATAGCACTACCATTTTCACAATTTACACTTTGGCTGGTCGAATATGGATTTGATGTTGCTTTATTCCTACAACAAATCATAGAGAATCCATTAGCTGCTTTTGCTTGGTTAGATGTTGTTGTGACCGTCATTGTTATTGTATTTATGGTTTTTAACGAGGGTAAACAACTTAGAATGAAAAAAATATGGATTCCCATTGTTGCATCATTTATTGGGGGAGCTTCTGTGGGGCTTCCTCTATTTTTGTATATGAAGCAATGTCAGCTTGAAAACGTCAATTTGAAAACATCGATTTGAAAACATCTAAGTCCTTTAGTATTTTTAATAACTTGGCGATGACTTACTCTATTCTGAGGAGTCTTATAATTTTCGATTCTTTATAAATAGTCACTTATCTGATGTCTATTGAAGTGCGTGATGTAGTTGAAGACACAATAAAAGAGGCGTCTACCAACTCGTAGACGCCTCTTTTTAATTCAAGGATTGAAATGCTTAAAGAATTTCAATCGCTACAGCAGTTGCCTCACCACCACCAATACAAAGCGCAGCAATACCTTTTTTCCCACCCGTACGTTTTAAAGCATGAATCAAGGTCAGGATGATGCGTGAGCCTGTAGAACCAACAGGATGGCCGAGGGCACATGCACCACCATGAATATTAACTTTTTCAGCGTCCAATTTAAATTCATCGATAGGGCACATGGTAACCATAGCAAATGCTTCATTGATTTCCCATAAGTCAACATCTTGAACATCCCAACCGGTTTTATCCAATACCTTTTGGATTGCACCTACAGGGGCAATGGTAAATTCAGAGGGGTGTTGTGAGTTTGAAGCATAGGCAACAATTTTTGCTAAAGGTTGAAGACCTTTTGCATTAGCATGATCCGCAGAGGTTAAAACCAGCGCAGATGCACCATCTGAAATTGAACTGGCATTGGCTGCAGTGATCGTTCCATCTTTGGCAAACGCAGGGCGTAAGCTAGGAATTTTGTCGATATTGGCATTAAATGGTTGTTCATCTTGATCGATAACAACATCGCCTTTACGGCTTGAAACTCTGACAGAAACGATTTCATCTTTAAACCAACCTTCAGTAATGGCTTTTTGTGCGCGTTGTAAAGAACGAATCGCAAAATCATCCATCTGTTGACGGGTATAGCCTTTGCTATTTGCCATATCTTGGGCAAAAGAGCCCATTAAACGACCTGTTTCAGCATCTTCTAGGCCATCAAAGAACATATGGTCTTTTACTTCGCCATGGCCCATGCGATATCCGCTACGTGCTTTTGGCAAAAGATAAGGTGCGTTAGTCATCGATTCCATACCGCCAGCAACAATCACATCTGCTGAACCTGCTTTGATTGCATCCGCAGCCTGCATAACTGCTTTCATGCCTGAACCACACAATTTGTTAATGGTTACAGCACCGGTTGAATCAGGTAAGCCAGCTTTGCGCATTGCTTGGCGGGCCGGGCCTTGTTTTAAACCCGCAGGTAAAACACATCCCATAATGACTTCTTGTACATCATTTGGTTGTAAGCCCGCACGGGCAATGGCTTCTTTAATCGTCGCAGCACCTAGTTCTGGTGCAGTCAAACTGGTCAGGCTTCCTTGAAAACCACCCATAGCTGTACGTGCACCATTCACAATTACGATGTCAGTCATTGTTTTAATCTCCAAATGATTATTCTGTGAATATATCCAAAACCTAAGCAGTATATAAAAAATAGTATAAGAATAAAGTCTAGCGATTGAATATATGCTGACCGTAGAGAACAGTTTTTAACATTCAGGTGGTGGCCCTAAATTTATCGCACCCATTCGTCCGATTTTGTAGCGCTTATTATTTTCTGCATCATATTGGCTACAATAATAGAAACTTCCAGGTGAACCTCTGGGTAAACCTGTATCACCTTGTAAAGTCAATACATCTCTACTACTGGCACTTCCCACCCAAGTCAGCTTGCCATATTTAATTTTATTTTCAGTTTTGAGGAGTATGAGGTCATCGTCATCAATCTGCTTGTTTTTATTTTTGTCTGTAAAAATAAGTAATCCTTTGTTCCATTTATCTTTTTCACATCGAATTAAATCTTCAGATGAGCAAATCACCACAGTGGTATGTCGAACTAAAGCTTGACTTCTTGCATAAGAAACATGCTGTTGAATATGTGTGGAAATGATTCTAATCTCTTGTTTTTGCATCCAATTATGATAATGGGGCAAACAGATTGAGCAGATAATTGTAAGGATACAAATAGTGGTGATAAGCTCGAACAAGGTAAGACCTCGCGCTTTACAATAAAAATACATCTTTGGGTCTTCTGTTAAGTCTTGTTTTTTATTTGAAAAATAATGATTTTTCTATTAAATTTAATTGAAATGTTAACGTAGTAAAATATTTATTACTATCAGTTTCTTTTACTGCTAAAATGCACGTAGCAAAAAGATAAGCGATCCACGCAAAAAAATTGAGTAAAAAGTTACCGAATTACAACGGAAATTGTAAGTAATTTTGTCAATAATTTACTTGATTAAAGTTATCAAGCACTTGGAAAAAGCCTCAAGTGTTTGTATGATTCAACGTGAGTAGCTTAAAAATAATACTGGGGTATTAAAATTTATCTCAGGATAGCCAATAAATTTTAGGCTAAGCTTGAACAACAATTGTTATCTCTGGAGGATATCCATGAAATTGAGTCGTATCGCACTTGCTATGCTTGTTGCCGCTCCATTCGCTGCTGCTAATGCTGGTGTAACTATTACACCTTTACTACTTGGTTACACTTTCCAAGACTCTCAACACAACAATGGTGGTGATAAAGGCGAGTTAACAAACGGTCCTGAATTACAAGACGATTTATTCGTTGGTGCTGCACTTGGTGTAGAACTTACTCCATGGTTAGGTTTTGAAGCTGAATATAACCAAGTTAAAGGTGATCTTGACGGTACTGGCGTAGCTGGTTCTGAATACAAGCAAACTCAAATCAACGGTAACTTTTATGCTACTTCTGATTTGATCACTAAAAACTATGACAGCAAAATCAAACCGTATGTATTGTTAGGTGCTGGTCATTACAAGTATAAACTTGATGACATGTCTTACCATAACAACGAAGAAGGTACTTTAGGTAATGCTGGTGTTGGTGCTTTCTGGCGCTTAAACGATGCTTTATCTCTTCGTACTGAAGCTCGTGGTACTTATAACTTCGACGAAAAATTCTGGAACTATACTGCTCTTGCAGGTCTTAACGTAGTTCTTGGTGGTCACTTGAAGCCTGCTGCTCCTGTAGTAGAAGTTGCTCCAGTGGTTCCAGTTGCTCCAACTCCAGTTGAACCAGCTCCACAAGTTCTTACTGAAGATTTGAACATGGAACTTCGTGTGTTCTTTGATACAAACAAATCAAACATCAAAGATCAATACAAGCCAGAAGTTGCTAAAGTTGCTGATGCGTTAACTACATTCCCGAATGCGACTGCTCGTATTGAAGGTCATACAGATAACACTGGTCCACGTAAGTTAAACGAACGTTTATCTTTAGCTCGTGCTAACTCTGTTAAATCAGCGCTTGTAAGCGAGTACAACATCGATGCATCTCGTTTGTCTACTCAAGGTTTCGCTTGGGATCAACCGATTGCTGACAACAAAACTAAAGAAGGTCGTGCTATGAACCGTCGTGTATTCGCGACAATCACTGGTAGCCGTACTGTAACTAAATAATCCTTTATTTAGTGAATAAAAAAGCGACTCAATTGAGTCGCTTTTTTATTTAAAGTCCTTATAATTCTAGAATATCTAAATAAAATTGAATCAGAAATTAATAATTACAGGTTAACGATGAAATATATCATTTTAGGACTGGTACTCATGGCATTAAATGCCTGTACGTCGACGCCAATAAATTCAAATCGTGTTTCAATCCAAAAACAGTATCCAAACGAAGTGAAATCATTGAAAAATGGGCTGTCCATATATTTTCAACCGAAATCGACAGACATTGAAGCTGAGTATAAACCTGCTTTATCTGTTGCCTCACAATTATTGAAAGACAATAAAAATTTTGTTCTTTACATTGAAGGTCATACAGACAGTACTGGTTCTTTGGCTGCAAATAATAAAGTCTCCTTAACACGCGCGAATATTGTCAAAGATTTTCTCTTAAACGAATATAAGGTCAATCCAGAGCAATTGATTACATTTGGTTTAGGGCCAACCAAGCCAATTGCTGATAATAAAACAGCTGAGGGTAGAGTGAAAAATAGACGAGTAACGGTAACTTTAAAAATTAAGTAATTTCGATAAAGCCTCTCAATTTGATCTTACAGCGTTATAATTGTTGATTGTGATTTCTACAAGTTTGAAAATTGAATGAGCGTGCAACTGCCTAAAGCCTTATTAGACCTCGAATCAAATTGCGGTATTTTTGCTGTTTGGATGTTATTGCAAAATTACTCAATTCAGTTAGATATTCAACAGTTGGTTAAACTTTGTCATCACGATGCAGAGGATGGTACTTTTACAATTGGTTTAGCGATTGGGCTGAAAAAATTAGGTTTTGATCTGTCTTTTTATACAGATGAAGACTTAAATATTCATGAAAAAGAAATCCTCCGTTATCAAGATGCGAAGAGGTTAGGGGTGCAGATTAGTCCAGCGTTAAGCTATCAAGAAATCCAAGCCTATATTGAACAAGGGTGTAATGTTATTGTTTTTTATGACACTTTAGAAGGCATTGGAAATCATTCGTTGGTTTATTCGATAAATGATCAGGAAATTTGTTTTTATGATAATTTTGATGCCATGCCGAAAGCAGTCTTTGAGCAACAACGGTTAGCTGAGGGAATTTGTCAGCAAGCAATTGTGATTTATCCCGATATTCCATCTGTACGTTATTGTTAATTCAATTGCAAATGTAAATCTCAGTAAATCGAAATTTACTGAGATTTATGATCAAAATTGAGGGTTATTTTAGCTTTAGCCTTTAATACACAATACTTGTTTTAGTGTATGAACCACATCAATCAAATCATTTTGATTGGCCATAACTTGATGAATATCCTTGTAGGCACTTGGAATCTCATCAACCACTCCTTTATCTTTACGACACTCAATGCCTGCAGTTTGTGCAATCAAATCTTGCTGATTAAACAAGTGTTTGGCTTTAGAGCGACTCATTTTACGTCCTGCACCATGTGAACATGAACAAAACGAATCTGGATTACCTTTGCCTTTAACGATAAAAGATTGCGCGCCCATTGAACCAGGGATAATCCCATATTCATCGAGCCCTGCACGAATTGCACCTTTACGTGTAACAAAGACATCTTCACCAAAGTGAAGTTCTTTCTGTACATAATTATGATGACAATTAATCGCTTCTTTGGTCATTTGAAAACTTGGTAATAAAGGGCGAATTGCTTCTAAAATTAAACGCATCATCTCACGTCGGTTTTCAAAAGCATACTCTTGAGCCCATTCTACAGCTTCCACATAATCATCGAAATTTGTCGATCCTTCTGCAAAGTAGCTCAAGTCTTTATCAGGCACATGACCAAAACGATGTTGTGCTTCTTTCTTGGCACGTTCGATAAAGTAAGTGCCAATCACATTACCTAAGCCACGACTACCTGAATGCAGCATGACCCAGATATCATCATTTTCATCAATACACAGTTCAATAAAATGATTACCACCACCTAAAGTCCCGAGTTGCTTTTGCCATGTGACATCAAAATTGCGTAACATGCGTTTTAAAGCAGGGTGTTTGTCTGTAATACGCTGGAGCTTTTTATCTAAGGGTGAAAGTGTTGAAGCCTTAGCTTTGATTTGTTTGTGCATTTCAAAGCCGACAGGTACTTTTCTTTCAATGGCATTGCGTAAAGTGCTTAAATTATCGGGTAGCTGAGATGCTTTTAAACTAAGTCTTAATGCATTCATACCACAACCAATATCCACGCCAACCGCAGCAGGAATGATGGCATTCTTGGTGGGAATAACACTTCCCACAGTTGCGCCTTTACCCAAATGTACATCTGGCATCACTGCGATATGTGAATGAATAAATTGCAATTGTGCCATTTTTCGCAGTTGCGTTAGGCTTTCTTCATCCACATCTTTTGTATAAATTTTTACAGGAACGCCATATTCTGCTTTGGCGTTTAAAATCATTTGTATGCTCATTTTTTTTCTCGAAGCAAATTTTTTTATTGTCCGAAGGCGGTTACAATACTATTGTCAAAGCAATGATCGATTCAAATTTTAAAGACAATAAAAAACCTAGCGAATGCTAGGTTTGACTGACATTCGGACACTTTGATTAATTCAGTGCCCGTGAGTAGACGACTGCTTAATCTTAATTTAAAGTTTTCTCAAGTTGGTGCATGTCGTACTCCTCTACTTTTTGATTTAAAATCAAAGGTGAAAATTCTGGTTGGAAATGATCCAATGGGCGTTATTCTATAAAGAAAAAAAACTTTGTCAATGAAACATAGCAAATTAATTTTTAATTCTCGTTGAATTGCTATTATAAAAAACAATAAAGCAGCTAAAAAGCTGCTTTATTAACATCAAGTGATTTACTCTTTTTCGACTTGAATGGGTTGTACATCCATCTGATCATAAGCGATCAATTTAGATTTGTGTTTCCACTTATAGCCAAGCCAGATAACAAGGAACAGCGGAATACTAATATACGTAGACAACACACTCATCCATTTTCCATCAAGCACAGCTTCTGCATTTTGGCCAAGTATAATGATGGCACAAAGAATAAAGGCAAACCATGGACCAAAAGGGAAGAATTTTGCACGATACGCAAGATCTTCAAGTTTATAGCCTTGAGCCAAATAACCTTTACGGAAACGATAATGTGAGATTGCGATACCTAACCAGACAATAAAACCGCACATACCTGACATGTTTAGCAGCCACGTAAACACGACACTTTCACCAATAAAGGTGGTTAAGAAACACAGTGCCGCAATTGCCGTTGTTGCATATAGTGCATTCATGGGTACACCGCGAAGATCGAGTTTAGAGAAAACTCGTGGTGCTTTACCTTCACGTGCCATATCAAACAACATACGTGTTGATGAATACATACCTGAATTACCTGCAGACATAATTGCAGTCAAAATCACCGCATTCATTAAGCCTGCTGCAAATGCTAAACCTGCTTTTTCATATAACAGGGTAAATGGTGACAGGGTAATGTTTCCATCACCTTCCGCAGCAAGTGCAAGGTTTGGATCTGTATACGCAACCAATGTACCAATGATAAAGATACACAAGATATAAAATAAGAGAATACGCCAAAAGATTTGTTTAATAGCGATTGGAATGGTTTTTTTCGGATCTTTAGATTCACCTGCTGCAACACCGACCATCTCTGTCCCTTGGAACGAGAATCCAGCGATCATGGCCACACCGACTAAGGCTTGAAAACCACCAACAAATGGCGCTTCACCAACGGTCCAATTCTTGGTAATTGAATCTGTTGGATCTAACATGATTTTACCAATCATGAATAAGCCAATGACAATAAAGAAGATGATGGCAATCACTTTAACCAGTGAAAATAAAAATTCACTTTCACCAAAGCCTTTTACAGTTAAGGCATTGATACAGAAGATAATCGCAAGGAATAGTGCACTCCACCAAAAGCCGGGGATGTCTGGAAACCAAAACTTCATGATGAATTGAACGGCAACCAATTCAAATGCAACGGTAATGGCCCAGTTATACCAGTAGTTCCAACCCAGTGCGAAACCAAAACCTTCTTCTACATACTTATTACCATAGGTAAAGAATGCGCCTGATGTTGGGTTATGGGTTGCAAGTTCACCTAAACTGGTCATCAAGAAATAAATCATGATACCAATCAGGACATAAGCAAGTAATGCACCACCAGGTCCAGCAGTGGCAATTGTTTGACCAGAAGCAAGGAATAACCCTGTACCAATAGAACCGCCAATGGCGATCATGTTTAAATGTCGTGCTCCAAGCTTACGCTGGAGTTGAGGATGATCTGTTTCGCTCATCGTTATTCCTTACTACTTTTTTGAGTGTTGGCGAACAGCACTTTAAAGCCTTGTTGATCTGCTTTAGTCGTACATTGACTAAAACTCTGCTCAATGAGTAATGGGTAATTTAGGAAGCGGTTTGCCACAATCCATAATTCACCACCTGATTTTAAATGTCGTCTCGCAGTTTTACATAACGTTTCACTGGCATTGTAATCTGTTTGAATACCTTGGTGAAATGGAGGGTTACTCACAATGGCGTGTAAGAACAATGGCGCATCTTCAATCCCTGTGACTGCTTTTATTTCAAGTTGTTCTAAAGGTAAATTATTTTTTTCAAAAGTCATTTGCGTTGATGCTAAAGCAAAAGCATCGACATCTAAAGCAAAAATACGATTTTTCGGATTAAGTTTACTCAGATAAGCACTGATGACACCTGCACCACAACCAAAGTCCGCAATCTTTCCAGACGTCACTTGTTTGAGATAAGGTAAAAGCACTGCAGTTCCAATATCTAGACGATTTTGGCTAAACACACCAGGGAGTGCACAAATGCTAAGTTCTCCAGCAGGTGTTGGAACATTATAGACTTGCGCCCATTCTGCTAATGGCTTTGCAGTTACAGTTTTATCTGTGGTGAGTTGCCACATTTGACAATGCCGTGCGCTATCAAGCTTGATGGCTTGACCATAAGGCTGGAGTTGTTTTGCAGCACGTTCTACCCCACCTTTTTTCTCTCCAACCAAGAAAATCGAAGCGCCAACGGCTAAACGACTGACTAAATTGTGCAAGATATAATTGAGTAGCTCTTTTGATTTTGGAACAAAAACAACAGCCTGATCAAATTCAGCTTCTGGCAGGTCAGTACCAAAATGTACCTTTGCCTGCTGATTCTGAAAATATTGAAACTCATTGTAATTCCAAGTCCAAATGCTTGCTTCGATGTTATGAGCTAAATTTGAAAGTAGATCATCCGTTGCTGCATTTACAAATAGCACGCGTCCAGAAAGGTAGTCATGCTGTCGAATGACAACTTCGCTTTTTGGCTCCATATTCACCATCCATCAATAAAAATTAGCGCAATGCCCAGTCTAAGCTGGGCATTATAAAGAATAGATTTATTATTTTTTAGCTTCGGGTAAAACTAAATTCAAAATTAATGCAGCTAGCCCGCCAGTTGCAACACCAGAACTAAAAATATTACGCGGTAATTCTGGCAAATGTTCCAAAATTTGAGGAACTTGTGCAACCCCTAGGCCGAGACCCAAAGAGATAGCAATAATCAATAATGCACGACGGTCTAGTTGAATTCCCGATAAAATGTTAATGCCTGAAGCAGCAACTGCACCAAACATTACCATAACCGCACCGCCCAGTACCGCTTGCGGTACCGCCTGAATGATACCAGCAACAGCAGGGAATAACCCCAGAATGATAAGCAGGATTGCAATCCAAATCCCAACAAAACGACTTGCAACACCCGTCAACTGAATTACACCATTATTTTGTGCAAAGACAGAACTTGGGAATGTGTTGAAGATCCCTGCAAGGAAAGAGTTGGCACCATTGACCAATACACCACCTTTAATTCGTTCCATCCACACTGGGCCATCTACAGGCTGATTTGAAATTTTAGAGGTTGCGGTGACATCGCCAATTGCTTCTAAAGACGTGACAAGATAAATAAACGCCATAGGAATAAATAAGCTCCATGAGAAGCTAATTCCAAAATGCATTGGTGTCGGAATTTGAATCAATGGGGCATCTTTTAAACCAGAAAAATCCAAATAGCCCATAAAGCCTGCAAGAATATAGCCAATGACTAAAGCAATCAGAATTGCAGAACTTTTCACCCAAACCACTTTGAAGCGATTGAGAAGAACGATAATTGCCAACACTGTACATGACATAATGAGATTGTCGGCACTGGCAAACGTATGACTTTCCATGGCTTGGTAACCGCCACCCATGCTGATTAAACCTTCTTTAATTAAGGTTAAACCAATCAATAGCACCACAATCCCTGTAACCAAGGGTGTGATCAGTTTTTTTACCCAAGGTAAAATACGCGAAACACCCATTTCAATAAATGAGCCAGCAATGACCACACCAAAAATAGATGCCATAACCGCTTCTACCGGTGTGCCTGCAGCAACCATGGCAGAACCAATCCCAATCATTGGACCTATAAAGTTAAAGCTTGTGCCTTGGACAATCAGGAGGCCTGCACCAAAGGGTCCAATTTTTTTACATTGTAAGAATGTTGCCACCCCAGAAATCACCAATGACATGGAAAGAATCATATTGGTATCTTGAGGAGAAACACCTAAAGCTAAACAAATCAGTAAACCGGGTGTTACAATTGGAACAATAATCGCAAGTAAATGTTGCAAAGCCGCAAAAAAAGCGATGAGTGGTTTTGGGCGATCATCTAGACCATAAACAAGATCAATTTGAGCCTGTTTCTGATTGGGAGAGGGGTTAGAATTGGACATGGCACAGCAATTGGAAGTGGCAAGATGGCGCTATTCTAATCGCTTTACACACTATTACAAAATAAAAAGCCTGCTGTTGTGAAAAAAACTTGTAACTGTCAATAAACTGTCACTACTAAAAGTTAAGATTTTTCTGTATAATTTGCCCTCAAATTTAAAGCGTATCGAATTTACATGTCTGATATTAAAACTCTCCGTAATATTGCCATCATCGCGCACGTCGACCATGGTAAAACGACTCTTGTCGACAAACTTTTACAACAATCAGGTGCACTCGGTGACCGCGCGGGTGAGATTGAGCGTGTTATGGATTCGAATGCGCTTGAGTCTGAACGCGGTATTACCATTCTTGCAAAAAACACTGCAATCAAATGGTTAGACAAGCGTACAAATACTGAATACCGCATCAACATCGTCGACACCCCAGGACATGCTGACTTTGGTGGTGAAGTTGAACGTGTAATGTCTATGGTTGACTGCGTACTTCTTCTTGTCGATTCACAAGAAGGCCCAATGCCACAAACTCGCTTTGTAACACAAAAAGCGTTTGCTCGTGGTTTGAAGCCAATTGTTATCATCAACAAAGTAGATAAGCCAAGTGCTCGTCCAGACTGGGTAATTGATCAAGTATTTGATTTGTTCGATAACTTAGGCGGTAGTGACGAACAGTTAGACTTCCCAATCGTATATGCTTCAGGCTTACGTGGTGTTGCTGGTCCTTCTCCTGAAGAATTAGCGGAAGATATGACACCGTTGTTCGAAACAATCGTAGATATCGTTGAACCACCAGCAGTTGATATTGATGGTCCATTCCAAATGCAAATTTCATCACTTGACTATAATAGTTTCGTGGGTGTAATTGGTGTTGGCCGTATTCAACGTGGTTCAGTAAAAACCAATACACCAGTGACTGTGATCGATAAAGATGGCAAGACACGTAACGGTCGTATCTTAAAAATTATGGGTTACCATGGTTTAGAGCGTGTAGATGTAGATTCTGCTCAAGCGGGTGATATCGTATGTATCACTGGTTTAGATGCATTGAACATTTCTGACACAATCTGTGATCCTAAAAATGTTGAAGCATTACCTGCATTGTCTGTAGATGAACCTACAGTTTCGATGACGTTCCAAGTAAACAACTCACCGTTTGCTGGTAAAGAAGGTAAATTTGTAACTTCACGTAATATCCGTGAGCGTTTAGATCGTGAATTGATCCATAACGTTGCTTTACGTGTTGAAGATACTGACAGTCCAGACCGTTTCAAAGTTTCTGGTCGTGGTGAACTTCACCTTTCAGTATTGATTGAAACAATGCGTCGTGAAGGCTTCGAGATGGGTGTTTCTCGTCCGCAAGTGATCATGAAAGAAGTTGATGGCGAAACTCAAGAACCATACGAAAACGTTACTTTTGATGTTGAAGAACAACATCAGGGTTCTGTAATGGAACAAATGGGTAACCGTAAAGGTGAGTTGACCAATATGGAAGTTGACGGTAAAGGCCGTATCCGTATTGAAGCAACTGTTCCATCACGTGGTTTGATTGGTTTCCGTTCTGAATTCTTAACCATTACCTCTGGTACTGGTATCATGACTTCAAGCTTCTCGCATTACGGTACAGCTAAACAAGGTGCAGTTGCGAAACGTCAAAACGGTGTGTTGATCTCTATGGTTAACGGTACTTGCTTAGCGTTTGCATTGTTCACTTTACAAGACCGTGGTCGTCTATTTGCTGAACCACAGTTAGAAGTTTATGAAGGTATGATCGTGGGTATGAACTCTCGTTCAGACGACATGACTGTGAACCCAACCAAAGCGAAACAGTTAACTAACATGCGCGCATCTGGTACAGATGAAGCGTTAACGTTAACACCTGCAATTAAATTCACGCTTGAACAAGCATTAGAATTTATTGAAGATGACGAATTAGTTGAAGTAACACCTAAATCAGTTCGTATTCGTAAAAAATTCTTAACTGAAAATGAACGTAAACGTGCTTCACGTGGCTAAGCGTTCAAACTGGAAATAATTTAATTTCTAGAAAAAAAACCGCAATTTTTTAATAAATTGCGGTTTTTTTATATAAATGTAAAAGGATATTGGTTTTTAATAAAAAGCGAGTAAATTAGGCGGAAATATATGTTGAAACATAATGTATACTTCGTCACATAAAAAATACGCAAAATCGGCGTGGAGTTAAAGTATGAGTATTCTTTCAGAGTTCAGAGAATTTGCCATTAAAGGCAATATGATGGATTTGGCAATTGGTGTCATCATTGGTGGTGCTTTCAATAAAATTATCGACTCATTAGTGAAAGACGTGATTATGCCTTTAATCACAGTGATTACAGGTGGTGGTGTTGATTTTACTCAAAAATTTGTCGTACTTGGCGATAACCCAAATAACCTTTCATCATTGGATGAATTGACTAAAGCTGGGATTAACGTACTAACCTATGGTAATTTCATCACAATTGTATTGAACTTTCTGATCTTAATGTGGGTGGTTTTCTTGTTGGTTAAATTCCTCAATAAAATCCGTAAACCTGCTGAAGAAGCTCCAGCTGCTACACCAGAAGATATTGCATTACTGCGTGAAATTCGTGATGAATTAAAGAAACGCCCTGAAGCTTAATCTTCATCAAATTGATTCAAATTACAGTATTTTAATATGTCTAAAGCCTGATAAAGCTATTAAATCATTGTAAAAGAGTTGAATGAAACGGTACGATCAAGTACCGTTTTTTATGCAAGCAAGAAAATAGAGATGGGGCTGATGAAAAAAAACATAGGGATTATGGCAATACTTATCAGTTTGTATGCATGTTCAGAGCATCCAAAAGAGCAGCAATCTGCTGATACTCCAACATCTACGCAAACGGACCAAAGCCGACCTGCTAGTGGTTTAACTTTTAATGAAATGCCAAATGAAGATACCCGCTACGTCACTATAGAAACCGACTCGGTAGATGAAAATGAAACATTACTGTTGGCCCTACAAACACGTTTATTAAAAGCCAATTTTGAGTTTATAGAAAAAGACAGTGGTAGCTCTTGGTCTGAAAATGATTGTTCTCTGAATAAAGTGATTCAAGTAAAAGGTGAGGGCATCCGCTCTTATAAGGCAATCAGTAAAGTTAAGTTAGGCGATGAAAAACAATATCGCCCAGATTTTGTTTTGCTGGTTTTTGCTTTTAAGGATGAACAGCTTGCTGAACAAAGCTTTCAAATGCTTAAGTCTGCTGTCTATTCAGCAGGAGGGTACTGTAATGGTAAATCTCCTGAAACCATCGTTAGAAATGGCAATGAAATATTTTACTTTACCACTCGGGAGGAAGCATTTAGATCATATATTGATGATTATGCGAAGTTTATCCATGAATTTAAACCTGAGCAAATTGATTCAAAAATATAGGAGGGTTTGAATTAACGAGAACAGCTCAGATTTTTATTGTTTTGTTGTCTTAATAAACAATAAGGTTTAAAGCAAATATTAACATCCTTGTCATTGCGCTACGTGATAGACACACTTTGAAAGCCTGAATGATCGAAAAGCTAAAGTATTTTAATTTAGCTTCAGTAATGATAGTTGTTGGTATGACTCTAATTTGAGCGTCACCGAATAGGGAGAGATCCTTTCAACTTCATACCAAGAATGTAAATCTTTAAACTAAAAATCCATGCGAAATTTAATTTCAACCAAGTGAAAGCCAAATTGGCTTTTTACTGGACCATGAAGTACACGTTCAGCAGCGGTAAATACCAGTTTATCAATCACAGGAACAAGCTGTCCTTTTTTTACTTCACCCAGTTCACCACCACGTTTTGCTGAATTACATGTGGAATGCTGTTTAGCCACTTTGGCAAAATCAGCGCCATCATGGATCTTCTTCTTAAGTTGTTCAGCCAAGTCCTTATCTTTGACGAGAATATGTCGAACGATTGCAGTTTTCATTTACTTTTTCCTCGTGGTTTTTGTGGGATGCTCTTCGCGATCTTTAATGGCTGGCATTGTGGGCAAAACACACTGGCTCTTTGTCCTAACTTTAGATTTTCTAAAGTGGTTTCACAGTTAATACACATCTCACCCGCACGACCATAAGCCAATAAGGTCTGCTGAAAGTAGCCATTCTCACCCATGGCGTTGCTATAGTCTCTTAAGGTTGAACCACCCAAATCAATCGCTTGCTTTAAAATACGTTTAATTTCGATAACCAATTTTTGAATTTGTGCTTTCGTCAAACTCGAAGCAGGCTGTGCCGGATGAATCCCTAAATTAAATAAGCTTTCGGTTGCATAAATATTGCCTACACCCACAACAATATGATTATCCATGATTGCAACTTTTGTGCCGACATTTTTATTTTTAAACTTTTCTGCTAAATATTCGGCATGAAATTCATCACTCAATGGTTCAGGCCCTAAAGTATCAATCAATTTTGTTTGACTTTCCTCATTCAGCCAAATGATACAACCAAAACGTCGAGGATCATGATAGCGCAGCTGTGTGTCTTCAAACTGAATGATCAGATGGTCATGCTTTCTAAGTGCTTCATGTTCATCACAGATTCTAAAACTACCTGACATACCCAAATGCCATAACATGCTATGGGTTTCAAACTCTGCCAAAATGTATTTTGAACGACGCGTTAAGCGAACGAGTTTTTGACCTTGAAGTTGTTGAATATCTTCGGGTATAGGCCAGCGTAACCGTGACTCACGCACTTGAACATGAAGAACTTTCTGGTCGATCAGGGGGAGTAAACTGGCTTTTGTTGTTTCAACTTCTGGTAATTCAGGCATGCACTTGTCACATTGGTGTGAGGACTGAATATTGTATGCAAGAATTGCATTGCGTTAAAGGGCGGTTGCGTTGAGCCTACGACTTTAGGTTAAAATTATGGATATGATCGTTGAATAAGATTGAATTATTGTTTTTAAGTGATTGTTATTTAAAATAAAGTTTATTAATAAAATAAAGTTTTCCAATTGATAAAAAATATCTGATAGTTATATGTAAAAAAATGTGTAAATTTCTAGTGAATTGTTTACTGAAATAATTCTTTTTATCTCGATATTTCAGGAAAAATAGTCATTTTAAAGCTGGAACTTTCTATTAAATTTAGACGGCTAAAGTGATTGAGTGTTGACTGGTTTATCTTTATTCGTTTTGTTCCTGATTAGGCTTTCCCATGAAAAAAATTGCTTATCCTTTATTGGCAATCTCTGCATGTAGCATGATGTCTTTTGCATCAGCTGAAGATGCGTTTAATTTACACGGTTCAACCATGACGGGTGATTGGAATGGGAGTCGGACTGAACTTGCAGAAAAGGGAATCAAATTTGATGGCACCATTGCCATGGACAGTTCATATCTCGCTGATGGTGGTTATGATGCGCACCAAGCGCCAACATTTGCGACACAATTCGGACTGGGTACAACCTTGGATATGGGGAAACTGGCGGGTTGGAATGATGTGACTATTCGTGCTTTAGTTACAGCACGTCAAGGTGAAAGTACTTCACTCAGAGGCATTCAAGCACCAGATGCACCACAATGGGCAAACTCGCAAGCCAATTGGGGACGTGGTAATTCAGGGAGCCGTCTCAGCGAATTATATATAGAAAAGAATTTTAAGGATCAAGGACTAAGCTTGCGTTTAGGTCGTATGGGTTTAGGTACTGAATTCAATACCATGGCTTGTGATTTCCAAGGCAATGCATTTTGTGCAGCACAGATGGGGAAATGGCAAGGTAAGCTTTGGTATAACACACCAGTCTCACAATGGGGCGCACGCTTAAAATATCACATCAATCCTGAACTATTTGCACAAGTGGGGGTGTTTGAATACAACCCTGATAATGCTTTAGAGCGTCAAGGCTGGAATTTGGATACAAAGCATGCCGATGGTGTCAATATTCTTTCTGAAGTGGTGTGGTCACCTAAGCAGGGTGTGAATAATTTACCAGGCAGTTATCGTATTGGTACGCTTTACAATACTGCTGATGAGGCTAAAAATCAGTACGATGTTGCTTATAAAGCAGGAACTAAGGCTGAAGATCGAACATATGGCGGTTGGATTGCATTTGAACAGCAATTGACTTCAACTGGAGAGGGGAAACGTGGTTTACACAGTTTTGGTAATTTCACCATTCATGATCGTACGACGACAGCCGTAAATGATTCACAGCAACTTGGCCTAAAATACTATGGTCTGTTTGATGCTCAACCAAACGATATTCTTGGTTTGGCGGTAAATCGGGTACATTTGAATGATCGGTATACTAATTATGTGAATAGTGCTCGCTTAGGAACAAATTTAAGACAGTTGAATGAAGATGCAGAGTATAATGTTGAGTTGAATTACTCATATTACCCTGCCAAATGGTTCATGCTTCGTCCTTTAGTGCAGTATGTGGTACATCCTGGTGCAACCAATCAGGTGGACAATGCGTTTGTCGTTGGCTTGGGGTCTAAAATTATTTTTTAATACCACCCGAGGACACCTTTATGCAAAGAGTGAAACATCTAAAAATTAATACAACACTACTTTGCTTAACGGTATGTATCACACAGAGTTTATATGCTGAAGTGGAATCTCAAGATTCCATTCAGCAAGATTCTACTCAGCAACTTCCAACCATCAAAATTGAAGCAACACGTTCAGATACCAGCATATTAAACACCCCAGCATCGGTATATAGAGTCGATCAACAACAAAGTCAAAATAATATTGGGGTAAACCTCACTGAAACACTCAAAGGTATTCCGGGTTTACAGCTCAATAATCGTGAAAATTATGCCCAAGACTTACAACTGTCTATGCGCGGATTTGGCGCACGTTCAACTTTTGGGGTCCGTGGAATTCGTCTTTATGTCGATGGGATTCCTGCGACGATGCCAGACGGACAAGGCCAAACTTCAAATATTGATTTAACGAGCTTAGATCATATTGAAGTGCTTGGTGGGCCCTTTTCATCACTGTATGGAAACTCCTCTGGGGGGACTGTTCTCACCACGACCAAAGAAGGAACAGGGCGTGATTCGGTCGAGTTAGGATATTCAGGTGGCAGTAATAATAAAGGCCGCGCTGACATCACCTTACAAGGTGGTGCAGATAAGGCCAATGAACCGAGCTATGTGATCAGTTCTTCTTATTTTGATACCGATGGTTATCGTGACCACAGTGCCGCAAGAAAAGTGTTGAGCAATGCCAAACTCACGTGGGACTTAGATGATGGTTCTAAGATCAATTGGCTGATCAATCATGTAGATATTTCCGCTGATGATCCACAAGGTTTGACTCGTGAGCAATGGAAGCAAAATCCTAAACAGGTTAATGACAGTAAAAATATCTATGATGTTCGTAAAGATATTAACCAAACACAGACAGGTATCAATTGGACTAAGCCCCTGAATGATCAACAAGAGCTTTATAGTATGGCTTATATTGGTCATCGTGAAGTGACTCAATACCAGTCTATTCCAAGTTCTGCTCAAAAGAATCCACGTCATGCAGGTGGAGTGATTGATTTCGAACGAGATTTTTATGGTGCTGATTTACGTTGGACTGGCAAAGACTTATTACCGAATACACGGATCAGTGCAGGCTTGGCTTATGATGCGATGAATGAAGATCGTCAAGGGTATGAGAATTTTAATGCCAAGGGCGAATATGGGGTAAAAGGCAACTTACGCCGTGATGAACGAAATACTTTATGGAGTTTAGATCCATATTTACAGGCAGCTTGGCAATTTTTGCCGACTGTACGTCTAGATACAGGGTTACGCTATAGCAATGTCCATTATGAGTCGAAAGATCACTACATCATTGGTTTGAATGGCGATGACAGCGGTCAAACCGATTATCAAAAACTGCTCCCATCAGCTGCCTTTACTTGGGAAGTTACTCCAGACCTTAGTACTTATATCAGTTATGCCAAAGGCTTTGAAACACCAACCTTTACCGAAATGGCCTATCCAACAGAAGGAACGGCAGGGATTAACTTTGCGCTTAAACCTTCAACCAGTGATAACTATGAACTTGGTTTAAAAGCACAAAATCGTCTAGGTAATTTTACCGCCGCAGTTTTCCAAAGTAATACTCAAGATGACATCGTTTCTGCGGGAACACTCAATGGACGTGCAACCTATCAAAATGCAGATAAAACACTACGCCAAGGAGTAGAGCTGTCTTGGAATAAAAAGTTGTGGAAAAATTTAACGGCTCAAGCCAGTTATAGTTTCCTTGATGCAACATTTGATGCAGACATTCCCAACACAGATCCTAAAAAAGTTATCCAAAGTGGCAATTACATTCCCGGAATTGCAAAAAACCAAGCCTTTGTATCTTTCGGCTGGTTGCCTGAGCAGGGCTTTAATGCAGGTGTCGATGTTCGATATATGGATAAAATCTATGTAGACGATCTCAATACAGATACTGCACCAAGTTATACAGTAACCAGTATGAATGTCGGTTATATCTGGAAAAACAACGATTGGAAAGTGCGTAGTTTTGCTCGAGTTGATAATTTATTCGATAAAAATTACGTCGGTTCAGTCATTGTGAATGATGGTAATAGTCGATTCTTTGAACCTGCTGATGGTATTAACTGGAGTGCAGGACTCAGTGTCACCAAACAGTTCTAATTCATTGGGAAAATAATTTATGTCTGCTCAACCAAAGTTATTTGAATCTATTCAATTTGGTTCACTCTCACTCAGCAATAAAATTATTATTGCGCCAATGTGTCAATATTCGGCAACAGATCAAGGTGAAGTGACCTATTGGCATGAACAGCAATGGGCAAATTACGCTTTGTCAGGTGCGAGCTTATGTATTATTGAAGCAACAGCGGTTCAAGCCGAAGGGCGGATCAGTTATGCCGATGTAGGACTTTGGAATGATACGCAACGGGATCAAATCAAAGCTTTACTCAATAAGGTAAAAAGTATTGCTCCAACACCTTTTGCTATTCAGCTTGCGCATGCAGGCCGTAAAGCTTCGACTGAAAAGCCTTGGTTGGTCAAGCAGGGGAAAGGTCAGATTGCGCCAGATCATGAACATGGATGGCAAACTGTATCAGCCAGTGATATTGCTTTTAGCCCGAATGATATTGCCCCGCATGAATTAACCATTGATGAAATTAAAATAATTATTCAAGACTTTGCGCAAGCGGCGATTCGTGCTGTAGACGCTGGTTTTTCACTGATTGAAATTCATGCAGCGCATGGATATTTACTGCATCAATTTATGTCGCCGTTATCTAATCACCGAACTGATGAATATGGTGGAAGTTTTGAAAATCGTATTCGTTTTACACTAGAAGTTTTTCAAGCCATTCGAGCAGTTGTACCAACTGACTACCCTGTAGGTGTACGTATTTCTGCAACTGACTGGATGGATGCAGAAAATAGCTGGAATGTTGAATCAAGTATTGGCTTATCAAAAGCTTTAGCGCAACTTGGTGCTGTTTATATCCATGTATCCTCTGCGGGATTACATATTCAACAAGATATTAAAGTGGGTGCAAATTACCAAGTGCCTTTTGCAAATGCGATTAAAAAACAGGTGAATATTCCTGTAATTGCAGTAGGCTTAATTACCGAAGCTGAGCAAGCTGAACAGATCCTTCAACAAGGCGAAGCAGATGCAATTGCATTGGCAAGAGCGATTTTATATGACCCACGCTGGCCTTGGCATGCTGCAGCAAAATTGGGTGCGAAAATCTCGATTGCACCACAATATTTACGTTGTCAGCCGCATGGAATCAAAGATTTGTTCTCAGCATATTGATGGCATAACAGTTTTGATTCACTCATTATTCTTTAAACGTATTTAAACTGAATAAAGATATATTCTAGGATATATCTTTATTTGTATGATCTGGAAAAGGAACGGCTTGAATGATTTTTTCGGTAATTTTTCCAGTATTTTTCCTGCTATTTTTGGGTTTTATATCTGTCAAAATCCAATTGATCTCTAAAGAGCAAATTACTGCAATTGGTGCTTTTGTAATCAAAATTGCATTGCCTGCTTTATTACTTCATGCACTGGCTGCAAAAGATTTACATGAGATTTGGTATCCTGCTTATTTCTTTGTTTATGCAGGCGTCACTTTTAGTCTATTTATTTTGGCCTTTATTTTAGGGCAAAAGCTTTTTAACAACCATTTTACCCATGCTTCTGTATTTTCACTAGGCGCATCAATGTCCAATACCGGGTTACTGGGCGCAGCAATTTTGACTTTGCTGATGGGTAGTGAAGCCATGATTTATATTTCACTGATTGTGATCATTGAAAGCGTATTTCTTGTACCGCTGATGTTAACCTTGGCAGAAATAGGGCGACAAAGACAAGCCAATTTAGCCGCTATTTTAAAAACAACATTTCTGACTTTATTAAAAAACCCATTGTTCTTGTCAGTGATGATTGGCATGAGCTGTGCGATCTTCGAAATTCAAATTCCACATGTATTAGACCAAGTATTTGCCTTGTTAGGTCAGACTGCCTCACCTTTAGCGTTATTTATTATTGGTGGTGGGATGGTTGGGATTACGATTCAATCACTTAATCTGCAAACTATTTATTTGGTGGTTTCTAAAAATATCTGTATGCCGATATTGGTTTATTTAGGCTTGACTCATTTAACCGATTTGGATCAAAAGATGATTTATGCAGGTACCTTGATTGCGGCTTTGCCTATGCCTTCTATATTTGGAATTTTTGGGCAAGTCTATGGTTTAAATGAAAAAGCACTGACACCATTGATGATTAGTACTTTATTGAGTTTTATTGTGGTGAGTGTTTTGATTGGTGTTTGGTGGTAAAAAAATACTCTCTTGCGAGAGTATTTTTTTAAGAGCTGCTTATTTTTTTGCTGGTGCTGCTGGAGCAGGTGTTTTGCCTTTTTCAGCAATCAGTTTGTTTACAACATCCAAAGACTCTTTTGCCTTAGGCACATTATTTTTAGCAAGTTCTGAGAAAATCTTTTGTGCTTCTGGTAGATTTTGATCAATGATATTGCCATTGGTCAGCATATTTCCGACAGCCATTAATGCTGGGATATATCCCTTTTTAGCTAAATCTTGGATTGATTTTAAACCTTGATTAACTGCTGCTGCATTCTTCTTCTTTAAACCATCAGTGATGTCATACAGCGCTTTCGCATGAATTGCAGGTGCAAAATCTTTTTTGACTAAAGGATCAAGTTTTTGTAAGCCAAGCTTGTCAGATGCGGGTGTGCCTTCAGCAAATAATAAAACCGCAAGTTCCACTGTAGCATCATCAAATCCTTGAGCAGAGGACTTTTCTAAGTATTCACGAACTTTCTTTTCGTCTTTGGCTAAGCCCAATTGACCTACCGCATAGCTTTGCGCCAAGACATAACTTGCAACAGGATAGCCTTTTGCTGAAGCATCTTGATAATATTTCAAAGCTTTCTTATCGTCTTTGGTTGTGCCTTGTCCCGTTTGGGTTAAATAACCTAAGTTATATAAGGCTTGCGCATTGCCAGCTTTTGCAAGACGTTCAAGTTCTTGATACGCCGCAGGATAGTTTTTTGCTTGAATCAGCTCTTGTGCTTTGACAAATGCAGGGTCAACGTTACTTTTAGCTGTATCTGCTGCAAATGCAGAAATACATGAAAAGCTGAGTAGTGTAGCGAATAGAATCTTTTTCATTTTGACGATATACCTTGTTTTAATTTCAACATAATTCCATTTATGGTGTGAGAACATTGTTGAGGACGTTTTTATCATAATTTGAAAATTATAAATGTAAACATGCCTATTGTATAAGTTAGTGTATTTAAATTTTAATTTATTTATAAATAAGAAAGAATTAAGGATATTTTAACAACATTAAAGCCTAGAGAAATTTTTTATTCTCTAGGCTGTGGGCTGTTATTTTACTGCTTTGAGGAGTAATTCAATTTCGCCTGCTTCACGTGCGCCTGAAATACGGGTGCCATCTTGTAAGAAGAATGTCGGTGTACCATCGACTTCGAGTGATTTTGCTAAAGCAATATTTTTCTCAATTGGGGTCGTACATGACTTGTTTGAAGTCGGTTGTTTCTTATCAATTAAATAGTCTTCCCACGCTTGGTACTGGTTTTTAGAGCACCAGATTTGCTGTGAAATACTTTCAGCATTTGGATGTAAACGGGTAATTGGGTATAAAAATAAGTAAACGGTTAAGTTGTCGATATTTTTTAATTCTTTTTCAAGATGTTGGCAATATGGACAGTCAGGATCACTAAATACGTAGATTACACGTTCACCTTTACCTTTGACATGCTTAATGGCTTGTTTCAAAGGTAATGATTTTACATCAATACTTTTTAGCGCTTGCATACGTTCTTCAGTCAGATTTTTTTGTTCTTTAAGATCAATTAAATTGCCAACAAAGAAATATTTTGCTTCTTCATTGGTATAAACAATACGTCCACCCATATAGACTTCATAAACATCTTTAATTGGTGAGTTTTGTACCGATTTCACCTGAATCTCAGGATATTTGGTTTTTAAGTTTTGCTGCAAAGTTTGAATATCTGCATGTGCAGAAGAAAAGGTAAAAAGACCCAAAGTCAGAAGAGATAACCAGATTTTCATGTTAAAGCTCAAAATAATAATGTGGATATTGTGCACTCAATAATGATCAAAAATATATTGAGATCATGTAATTGCCAATGCGATATTCAGTTGATACCACGTTTAATTTCGTATTGTATTCTGGATACCATGGCGTGTTAACTCATTTCTGAGTTGTTGGATATATTGATTTAATTCTACTTGTGAGTCACTCCGTAAACGTAATTGCGTACTAAAATTAAAGATTCTGCTGCGTTTTCCATTGCGCTGTAAAATTTGAAAGTGTCCAAGATAACCACCATTCGCTGTTGTCCTATGGGCACTAAATTCAACGCATGTGATCTGATCTAAAGGGTAAGAGGTCATCATCAAATTACTGACGATCAGTTTATGATTGCGTATATAAAATGGGGCAAAACTTAAATTAAACCGTTTAAATATCCACATCAGCATACTCAAAAAAGCTACGAAAATGATCGGAACAAACAAGCCCCAATATTTGTCTGAGCGGTTAGTTGTCTCTACTTCGAGTAATTCTACATGTTTGGCTTCAACCATTTTTTGCTCTTCAATCCATTGTCGAATATCGTCAGTGCGTGGTTGAGTTCTCAGTAAATTTTGAATCGTTTGTGGGTCGCGAATATGATAAATCGTGGCCTTAACCAGTTGGCTATTTCCTAACTGATCAAAATAGTAAAACGCATTGCCATTTTTCCATACACTGCCATAGTTGTAATTTACATCCCCAAGTTTTTGCCATGAGGAATGAAGTTGTTCAGCTAATTTTAGAATATGGGTGGATTTGGAAGAGGCTGATCCTTTATTGCTGCGATATTCACTGGCTTGTAGATAGAGAAGCTGTGTGCCATCAGAAAAAATCAGCGGTGCGATTTCTTTAAATGCTTTGCCTAAAAATGGACTATCACCTGCGCGACGCATTTTTTTCTTATTCAGATCAAAATAATAAATCCCTGTGTCGTTGTAAAACAAAGCATGGTTAATGTGAGCGCCATGTTCGCTTAAGAGATGATAAGGCGCGTATTGCGGATCAAAGGCAAATTCGTTGACATAGACCATACCATCGACAGGATTGAGCAAATAATATTGGTTATTTAAACCGTCTATTTCAATACTATAAAGCTTTCCATTGTCTTTTAAATCGAGCAGGGTGTTGTTGTAAAAGACATTTTTTCCATCCGCTCGATAGGCATAGTTATGTTCACCTAAGACAAGTTTGAGTTGGTCTGGATTGGCTCCTGAAAGTAATTTCCCTTGAAAATAGGTGAATGTCTCATTACTTGCCGTATCATTTTCGGAATTAACACGATAAGGCCAGTTGCCTCGTTCAAGTTTAAAATAGGGGTAGAGATAGCTTTGTGGTTTTGAGCCTAGGGCAAAATTTTGTTGTATGATTTGCCAAACTTCTCGAAGCGCACCTAAATCCTTATTTCGTTCGGTGGAGGGGGAGCAATACCAAGTGTCTTTTCCAGCAGTAAAATAACCATCCCCAATAGTTTTCACTTGTTGAGGTTGCACACCTTTTAGAATGATATTGCCACAATAGACATGCAGATTATCTGCACCAAGTTGTCGGTATTGGTAATTATCATTGGGTAAATAAAAACTTTGAACATCTGCTTCTGGGATCAAATAATCACCATTGCTGGGTACAGCGGCATAGATTTGGTTGTTATATTTTTCAAATATCCCAAGTTTTTCTGTAGTCGCCGTAAAAGGAATCTCATCTGAATTTGAGTCAGAAAATCTAAATATAAAACTAAAGCTGAATAGAAACGCGCATATCACCAAGATAAGCGTATAGGTTTTAAGGATAGAAAATACTTTTAGTGGATTCTGCATCATTTATTTTATTGTTAAATATTGATTGGATTGAGCTATGGCAATTTAAGGTTATTTTGTCATCATTTTAGTGATGAATTGTTCGTGTTGATTGATGACAAGGTCTTTATCATTTAAGGAAAATAGGGTTGCATGGACTCTGTTAAAATTTCAATTAATTCTTCATCCATATAGTGATAATCGTCTGGAATATCCAATACCATGACTTTTTTATGTTGTAACTGGTTGGGGAATTTCTCTTTGATATTTTGTTTATGTTTTTGCTCCATGACAAAAATCATATCTGCCCATGCAATATCTTTGGCAGAAATACGATGTTTGGCGTGTTTACTTGTGCCAGCGGAACGGGTGGAAATACCATAGCCCACTGCAAAGACACGCTCGGCAGTGGGGCTACGCCATTGGTTACGACTACAAATAAAAAGGCTGTTCAATCAGCAGTCTTCCAAAAATCATATTGTGCTTGTTTTCGTCTTTTGGCAGAAGAAATACGTGGATATTCAATTCTTAATTGTTTCGAGCGAGATCTTTTTAATGATCTGTTCCAAAGTAATTTCCAGTCTTTTTCTGGTTTCCAAAGGCTTGAAGTATGTCTGCAATCTCGACCACGGTGTAAATAATTTACCTTACGTCTCCAAGCGCGATTGCGGTTTATTTCATTTTCAAAATATTGTTGTGTAATGTCCATAGATAAAACTCATGAGTTGATCGGGTTCAGCAGCCGCGATAACACATGATTGGGCTATTTTATAAGTATTTATCGGGGTAAACAAGCCGAATGATTTTGATAATGTTTATTTAGGGCCATTTTAAAGGCAATGAAAAGGGTATAATTCTGGCTAAATAGAACGTGTGAGTAGACGATGTTTATTAAAGGCATTAGACGTAATTATGACAAAGTCAGCCAAGATGACAGTATTGCAGATGAAGATAAGATAGATGCCTTGTTGATCAAACTGGGTGGTGAGTTTCTTGTCAGTAAGGATGACCGTGTTTATATTTTTGAAAAAGATGGTCAAACGGCCAAGTTTGATGCAAAACATGCACGGGCATTTCACTTTAAAGATTATTTGTGTAAAGACATGAATAAATTATTTCATGGGTTTTGATACTCCTTGAAAATTAGTGAACTGTTCAATTGGGCTATAAAAATGCTTTAAGCACTTGGATTAGCCCTCTATCGATGTATTGATGGTGGTTAGGGCTTTCTAAAGTAATAACTTTTGATGTTGTCATTGTTTATTTTTTTAAGTTTGGTTTTTTGATGCACTGTGTGCCGTAGAATGAGAGTGAATGCATTAATCCACTATAACAATACTTTCGGTGTTTGGCTAAAAACAATATAAAACAATGGTTTGTATCTAGATGGTTCTTGTGTTTTTCTAACAAAATTATTTGACTATATACTCGTGCTTCAAGTTATATAATATAAAAAAGAAGGCTGTTTTTCCTAAGATTAATCGAGACGTATCTATGATTAAAGTACTGTCAATCTTATTCATAAGTTTAGTTTGTTCAATGGGGATTTTAGCCCAACAGCCAAATCTTGTGCCTCATCAGGTAAACTTAAAAAATGGGAAACGCTTTTCTTTAAATCTTCCCGCAAATTACGAAATTATTCCAGCGGCTGAGGGCTTAAAGCGAGTTCGTTTTTTTAGTAAAGCTCCCGATGGCAGAATGTTTGTAACAGATATGCACGATTTGACTGATAATAAAAAAGGCATTGTTTATATTTTGGATGAATGGAACCCTGAAACAGGAAAGTTTGGCAAAATTATTCCTTATATGACGGGGTTGAAGAACCCTAATTCAGTTCAATTTTATACAGATTCTTCCGGGCAAGATTGGTTGTATTTAGCGGAAACCAATCAACTGACCCGAAGAAAATTTACCAAAGGTGAAATTAAACCAACCGATAAAGCCGAAGTTTTAGTGACTTTTCCTGACTATGGTTTAAGTTATAAATATGGTGGTTGGCATCTAACGCGAACAATTGCTGTGGGTGGGAACGGGAAAATTTACGTTTCTGTCGGCTCAAGTTGCAATGCTTGTACCGAGAAAGAAAAAGTTCGGGCAACAGTATTAGAAATGAATCCCGATGGTTCGCAACAAAAGATTTTTGCTACAGGTTTACGCAACGCAGTCGGTTTGAAATGGGTTGGTAATTTTTTATTTGCCACCAATCAAGGTGTGGATCATTTGGGTAAAAATAAGCCTGATGAAACTTTTTATGCACTCAAACGTGATGCAGATTATGGTTGGGCTTCATGTTATTCGTCGAATGGTAAAATTTTGGCAGATCCAAAATTTAAACGTCCGTCAGGTTGCAAAAATGTATTGCCTCCTTATGCCTATTTCCCTGCGCATTCATCTGCACTTGGTTTTGACTATTTTGATCATCCCAATACAGACGACACCATCAAAAATTCTTTTTTAGTTGCTTTACATGGTTCTACCGATGCCACAATTGGTCATGGCTATAAAATTGTGATTATGCGTAAAGGGCAAAAACTACAGACGTTTATGGATGGTTTTTTAGTGGGCAAAAATGTCTATGGTCGCCCTTGTGATATTTATCGAGTAGATGAAAATTCATTTTATTTCTCTGATGATAAGAGTGGTGTGATTTATTATGTTCGGCAAAAAGCGTCTTCCTAAATTTTCAACTTTTCTAAAAATTTAGGAGTTAGTAAAAAGAGCATGGCTGGGGATACAAAATTCAGGTGAAAGTAAAAATATAAATTGTCGATAAATCTTTGGAAGCAGTACTAGATCAGAAAGTATTCATCTATGAAAATGAAGCTAAAAAATTGTTATTGTTAAATTTGTTGTAATTGACTTAATCATTTAATTCTCTAAATAAACCTACAAGGTTGTAGGTTTATTATTGTAGACAATTTTGAGAAATTATTGCGGTCTCGCCACATCACCACTTAAGCTTTCAGGTAATGCTAAAACAGTCACATCTAACTCTTCTAAAGCATCAGGACGGGCAACCACAAGCGCAATATAACCATTTTCAAATGCGGCACTGTTTACTACTTGAACACCTTTATTCAATTGTTCAGCTTGAGCAGGGGCAGGACCTGTACCTTGAATGACATGTAACCAGGCTTTTGGTTTTGCCTTAAACCAGAGGCGTGCAATTACTTCCTGACCAAGGTAACAGCCTTTGTCATAATTGATTCCTTCACGTTGGTGTAAGCGTAATTCTTGTGGTTGAAATACATGTTCAATTGCTTGATTTATATAAGCCTGACCAGTTTGAATTGCAGCAATTTCCCATACTGAAATATCGGTTTCTGTAGCAGAAAAATCTGTCGTTGAGCCGTTCAATGTTGGAAAAACTTGTCCAGTTTCTTCAAGCTTCATTTTAGAAAAAGCGCCGTATTTTTTAATATGTTTGGCAAATTCTTCGGCTTGATCTTGAGTAGTAACAATCTCTAAATGTTCAGGATTAATTTTTTTAAGCCATAAGCCAAAATGGATACGACCTTTAAGATCACAAATCGCAGTGTATTGGGTGATATTTTCAGCCAAAGCTTCAACGTTTACAGTCACTTGACCTTGTAGAAATTTGATTGCATCAACACCAATCAAGGTAAATGAGGAGAAAGCTAGATCGCTCATGAATTGCTCGCTTATCTTAAATCTAATACTAAAGAATTAATCTTATTTTCCGCTATTTTTCAAAAAAAAGCAGATTTAGTGCAAATATTTTAATGAAGTTGTTACTAAATATTTCCAAAACCCCTATTTTTATATCTAAGCTTATGAAATATAAACGATTTGGGAAATGGGTTTTCGACAGTGTACTATGCCAATCATTAGACACGCAGTACAAAATGATGCAAGAGGCACAAAACTAATGAATAACAACTATCGTAAACCACTGCAAGGTACCCAGCTCGAATACTTCGATGTGCGTCAAGCCGTAGAAGATATCCAGCAAGGCGCATATGCAAAACTTCCATACACATCAAAAGTATTGGCTGAACAGCTGGTACGCCGTTGTGATCCAGCCATTCTCGAACAGTCTTTAAAAGAACTGATTAACCGTAAACAAGACCATGATTTCCCTTGGTATCCAGCACGTGTGGTATGTCACGACATCCTAGGACAAACAGCATTAGTCGACCTTGCAGGTTTGCGTGATGCGATTGCAGACCAAGGCGGTGACCCTGCTAAAGTTAATCCTGTTGTACCAACGCAGTTGATCGTTGACCACTCTCTAGCAGTGGAATACGGTGGCTTTGACCCAGATGCATTTGAAAAAAACCGTGCAGTAGAAGACCGTCGTAATGAAGATCGTTTTCACTTTATTGAATGGACCAAAACAGCATTTGAAAATGTTGATGTGATCCCAGCAGGCAACGGCATCATGCACCAAATCAACTTGGAGAAAATGTCTCCAGTGATTCAAAATCGTGAAGGTGTTGCATTTCCAGATACTTGTGTCGGTACCGATTCACATACGCCACATACAGATGCATTGGGTGTAATTTCTATTGGTGTTGGTGGTTTGGAAGCTGAAAATGTCATGCTGGGTCGTGCATCTTGGATGCGTCTTCCAGACATAATCGGTGTGGAATTGGTGGGACAGCGTAAAGCTGGTATCACGGCAACAGATATCGTTTTAGCGCTGACAGAATTCTTGCGTAAAGAACGTGTAGTGGGTGCATATTTAGAATTCTTTGGTGAAGGCGCGGACAGTATGTCTGTGGGTGATCGCGCAACGATTTCCAATATGACTCCAGAATATGGCGCAACTGCGGCAATGTTCTATATCGACCAGAACACCATTGATTATTTAACCTTGACTGGTCGTGAATCAGACCAAATCAAATTGGTAGAAAGTTATGCCAAAGAAACTGGTCTTTGGGCATCAGATATGCAACAAGCAGAATACCCTCGGGTACTTCGTTTCGATCTTTCAACCGTAACACGTAATATTGCAGGTCCATCAAACCCACATGCACGTGTATCAACAGCAGATTTAAAAGAGAAAGGCATTGCAGGTGTAGTTGAAAACCGTACTGATGGTTTAATGCCTGATGGTGCAATCATTATTGCTGCGATTACCTCTTGTACCAATACCTCTAACCCTCGTAATACAGTTGCCGCGGGGTTGTTGGCACGTAAAGCAAATGAATTGGGCTTAGTACGTAAACCTTGGGTGAAATCATCATTTGCACCAGGTTCTAAAGCTGCTGCACTTTACCTTGAAGAAGCTGGCGTACTCGAAGATTTAGAAAAGCTTGGTTTTGGTATCGTGGCCTATGCATGTACGACGTGTAACGGTATGTCTGGTGCTTTAGATCCAAAGATTCAGCAAGAAATAATTGACCGTGATTTGTATGCCACTGCGGTACTTTCAGGTAACCGTAACTTTGATGGTCGTATCCATCCTTATGCAAAACAAGCATTTTTGGCTTCACCGCCATTGGTGGTGGCTTATGCAATTGCGGGCACAATTCGTTTTGATATTGAAACGGATTCATTGGGCAATGACAAAGATGGTAATCCAGTTTACCTAAAAGATGTTTGGCCATCGGATGCTGAAATTGATGCGTTGGTTAAACAATCTGTAAAACCTGAACAGTTCCGTAAAGTATATATCCCGATGTTTGATTTGGGTGTGACGGAAAAATCAGAAAGCCCATTATACGATTGGCGCCCGCAAAGTACTTATATCCGCCGTCCGCCGTATTGGGAAGGGGCTTTGGCTGCACCACGTACATTGTCAAATATGCGTCCACTAGCGATCTTGCCTGACAACATTACCACGGATCATTTATCACCATCGAATGCAATTATGATGGATTCGGCAGCAGGCGAATATCTGCATAAAATGGGTGTTCCTGAAGAAGACTTTAACTCGTATGCAACGCATCGTGGTGACCATTTGACCGCGCAACGTGCAACTTTTGCCAATCCAAAACTGTTTAATGAAATGGTGGTTCGTTCAGACGGTACCATCAAACAAGGTTCTAAAGCGCGTGTTGAGCCAGAAGGCGAAGTGATGCGTATGTGGGAAGCGATTGAGATTTATATGAATCGTAAGCAACCACTAATCATCATTGCGGGTAAGGATTATGGTCAAGGCTCTAGCCGTGACTGGGCTGCGAAAGGTGTTCGTCTTGCTGGGGTTGAAGCGATTGTGGCAGAAGGCTTTGAGCGTATCCACCGTACTAACCTTGTTGGTATGGGTGTTTTACCACTTGAGTTTAAAGCGGGTACTGACCGTAAAACCTTAAAGCTTGATGGTACTGAGCTGTATAGCGTGATTGGTAATATTGCACCACGTACAGACTTAACTTTGGTGATTGAGCGTGCCACGGTTGATGGTAAGAGTGAAGTGATTGAAGTTCCTGTAACTTGTCGTTTGGATACTGAAGAAGAAGTGCATGTGTATGAAGCGGGTGGAGTATTACAACGCTTTGCACAGGATTTCTTGGAAGGGCAAGTGGCTTGATTGAGTTCTACTCTTTAAATCCTCCCCAACCCTCCTTTGAAAAAGGAGGGAGTTCTTCTCTTTTTAAATGTGAGAAGAATTACCTCGTAAGAGGGGGAGATTAAAGAAAAAAGTAATTGAAATTGTTGAAAAAACATCCTACTGTAAGGTAGGATTTTTAAATTTTATTTGTGAAAAATGAAAGTACAAGAAATTAAACTGAAGAATTTTAAAAGATTTACTGATTTAACTATTACTGGAATAAAAGATAAAGCAAAACTCATCTTGATAGTAGGTCCAAATGGGAGTGGGAAATCTTCATTATTTGATGCTTTTAATCATTACTATAGATTAAAAGTTGGCTATGGATGGAGTGGAGACCATATTTATACCTTTAAAAAGAGAGAGAACGGTTATGATTATGATCATGCTGTTCAAATAATATTTCATGATTTTCATGAGGATCGGCTTGAAAAAAATAGTGTGTATATCAGATCAGCATACCGCCATGAAGCTGATTTTGAAGTGCAAAGCTTCTCAAAAATGCCTGAGCCACATGAAAACTTAAGAATAAGTAGATTGATTGATTCTGATCAAACAGTTAGAGAAAATTATCAGAGGCTGTTACAACAGACAATGGAATCTTTGTACGACGCAGAAAATAATACTAAAACAGTAGAGCAATTGAGAACAGAGCTAATTGGAAGAATTCAAAGATCATTCAATAATATTTTTCCTGATTTAATTTTACATAGCATATTAGATCCATTTTCAGATAAAACTTTTACATTTAAAAAAGGTATCATTGAAAATTACCCATACAAAAATCTCTCTGCGGGCGAAAAAGCAGTTTTTGATTTGTTGTTAGATCTTCATGTAAAAATTAACGTATATAACAATACAATTTTTATGATTGATGAGCCTGAATTACACATACATACTTCACTTCAATCTAAGTTGTTGGAAGAGCTTTATCAAATCATTCCAGATAATTCACAGCTTTGGGTAAATACACATTCTTTAGGTGTAATGAAAAAAGCTAAACAACTCTCAGTAGAATATCCAGATACGGTAGAGTTTATTGATTTCCATATAGATGATTTTGATAATGAAATAACCCTATCTCCGTCTTCCATTGATAAAGGTATATGGGAAAAGTTTCTTGCAATAGCTTTAGGGGAAATGGAGAACATATTTATACCTAAAAATGTTGTAGTGTGCGAAGGTAATATTTTAGGTACAGCAAGAAAGAATTTTGATGCATCAATATATTCAATGATTATGTCAAAGAGTGCTCGAAATATTACTTTTATAAGTGGGGGAAGTTGTAATGATATCGAAAAAGAAGATCATGCAGCAACATTGGTTTTAAAAAATTTAATGCCACAAACGAAGGTTATAAAGCTATTGGATAGAGATGATAGATCAGAGCAAGAAGTTGTTGAACTTTTACAAAATGGTATACATGTAACAACTAGGCGTAACTTAGAGAGCTACCTATTAGATGATGAAGTAATAGAAGAATATCTAAAGACTATTCATCAGCAAGATAGATTGTCGGAAGCTTTAAAAATTAAATCAGATGCTTTGCAGGCTAGTATAAGTCGAGATAATGCACCAGATGATTTGAAGTCTGCTTCAGGAACCTTTTTCACAGAATTAAAAAAGCAGTTTGGGTTGACTAGGGTGGGTAATAATGCTGACTCATTCATGAGAGACACATTAGCTCCTGTCATCAAACCTGAAATGAATGTTTTTAAAGAAATAGAAAATATGTTTGTTTTAGTTTTTGGAGATAATTCTTAATTTTTGATAAGAACGGATATTTACTAGGTTTTTGTTTGAAAAATGCTCAATAAGTATCTATCATAAGATACATACCAAAAACTATGGAGTAGAACTATGTCTACAGCAAAAGTTTTTATGACAGGACGTAGCCAAGCGATTCGTTTACCTAAAGAATTTCGCTTTGAGGGTAAAGAAGTTGAAATTTTTCGTCGTGGCGATGAAGTGATACTGCGTGAAAAACCAATCACAGCAGATCAGTTGTTTAAAGTATTGGCACAAATGCCTGATGACTTTTATGCAGAAGAAAGAGTGGATGAACCACCTCAAGAACGAGAAGAGTTTTAATGCAGACACAATATTTACTGGATACAAATATTTGTATCTATATCACAAAACATCAACCTGCAATTGTTCGTCAACATTTTGAAAAGCATTTACCGAACCGTAATATTTTAATTTCCGTGGTTACTTTAGGAGAATTACGTTTTGGGGCTGAAAAAAGCCAAAATAAAGAAAAAGCATTACAAGTGATTGATGAGCTTACATCAATGATTCAAGTTATTGAACTAGATGAAAAAGTTGCTGATCATTATGCACATATTCGTAAAGATCTATCTGCTAAAGGTCAAATCATTGGAAATAATGATTTATGGCTTGCAGCACATGCTAGAGTAAATAATTGGGTTATGGTTACCAATAACGAAAAAGAATTCTTACGAGTTGCTGGACTTAAAGTTGAAAATTGGGTCACAAAAACTATATAAAGTTTATAAAACTCTCTCTTGAAATCATTTCTTGCAAAAATGACACCATCATTTTTGGAAATAGACAGTAGACATACATCAAAATATGGCTATACTTTATTCACCATTTCTAAAACCTATGGAGAACAAAAATGGTTACTGCTGGCGAAAAACCCGGAACAGGCTTCTATTTTTGTGTCCAATGCGGACATCGCACTTACTTAGAAATTGGTACAGATCGTTTACCCCAGTGTACCAAATGCCTTGGCAATCAATTTAAAAAATAAGATTGCTAAGCCGCACAGATAAAACAGATACTCCCTGTTTTAAGCAAAAGCCCTATCCAGTGATAGGGCTTTTTGTTAATTTAATAATAGTTGAAAAGATAACGAGAAAAAGGCAGATAAATCATTATGGAAACAATCCTGAGTCTATGTATTGGCATTGGTTTAAGTGCCGCCTGCGGTTTTCGTGTATTTGTACCGTTATTGGTGATGAGTGTTGCATCACTGATGGGCTGGTTTGAGCCAATGAAAGGTTTTGAGTGGTTAGCGATACCATCGGTATGTATTGGCTTAGCTGTCGCAACCATTTGTGAAATTGGTGCGTACTATATTCCTTGGGTCGACAATGCTTTAGATACTATTGCCACGCCAGCAGCGATGGTAGCTGGAACATTGACCACCATGGCGGTCAGTACAGGTGAAATGTCACAGTTTGCAAGCTGGGCGGCTGCGATTATCGTTGGTGGTGGTACAGCAACAGCCGTACAAATGGGCACGGTTGCGGTTCGTGGTGTATCTACTGCAACGACAGGCGGAATAGCCAATCCTTTGGTGTCTACAGGTGAGTGGATTGGGGCAATCGTGGTATCGGTATTATCACTTATCGTTCCTGTATTGGTGGTGATTGTTGGTATTATTTTGATGGTGCTAGCGGTTCGCTGGTTAAGAAAGAAAAAACAAGAAAGCGTTGTTCATCCATTGTAGTTAGTGTGTTTTAGCATTTGTGAATCAACTGTTTATCAAGATTCAAAGAGGATGATGACTCAATTCAATTGGGTTGAGTCATTAAATTGGATTAAGTGTTCGCTGTTTTTGACATAGAAAGTTGATTCACTCTAAATCGAATACAAAGACAAATTTCCCCAACAATAAATCAATAAAAGAGAGATTGATTTTTGCACCATAAAGGCATACTTTTATTATGGGATTGATGAAAACATCATCTTTATGGATTTAATCTCAAAGTCTTTTTAAGAGTGCTGGGGGAAACTTTTATGATGGACAAGTTTATTATCAATATAAATGCGCAAGCCAATGGTGTATATGAGGTACACAATGCAAGCAAAGCTTGTGAGCATTTACCTAAGGTGGAAAATCAAAATCTACTGGGATTTTTTGCGACAAGTGAGCTGGCAATTAAACGAGCAAAGATGAATTGGCCTCGTGAAAAAATTAAGGGATGTGTTTGCTGTTGTTAAGAAGCTCATAGCCTTTAACCATCACCAAGGTTACCTGCCGTTCCATCTTTATGTGGTGGAACTGCATAATATTAAAAGGGATAGAGCGTATACCTATTCAATTGAAATGTATATTTTAAACGTCAATTGTTTGAAGTCACGATGAAAGCTTATGCTGACTCATCGTTTTAAAAATACCTTGGGGATTAAAAGTATGCTGATACTTTTTACTGTTTGATATAAAAATAGAAAAATTAATAAAAACTTCATCAATAAATAATCTGATTTTTGTGATGTGTATTTGATAAAAAGTAATAAATTTTAATGATTTAACATAAATATTTGTTTTAAAAAAAAGATATAAATGCTATTAATAGCTCATAATATAAACATCACATGGATAGGTGAGAACAATGAGAAAGTTCGAGGTCGAGATCAATTTGCCTGCGCAAGATATCGTGTCATTTGAGGCAGAGGACATTGAGCAAATTCGTGCAAAATTTTATGCGATCAATTGGCGTCGTTTATTCCTGATACAGGGACAAGTTGAAAATTCTGATATTTCCTTTGCTGTACAGGACACGGAGACAGAACTTTATTTACATATTCAGTTAAATACACACTCGAGTAAAGCAGACCCTGTTTTTCAGATCGATAGCAATATCCAACTGGTTGTTGAAAGTAAAGAATTTCTGGGGCTTTTAACGCGTAAAAAGAAATATGATGTGGTGTATAAAAACTTAAACCAATCGCAAGCTTCAGAACAGCTCAGCTTATTCCTAAATGGTCAAATCGAAGAGATGACAGAACAATATCGACAATTAATGCATAAAAAAATGCTGCAAGAGCATCGTTTGGCATAACGATTAGGTATTGGCTCTTTTATAAAAAAATAAGGAAGCTTGAGCTTCCTTATTGATCTGTAAAAAAAGAATAAACGGGCTTGATTGTTTGACCAAGAGATAAAATAAACTTAGTGCATATAAAAATTAATTATAGTGATAAATTTTGCAATTTGTAATTTAAAATCAATGATTAATTTATAATTTTTTGATTGGATTCGCTATTAATTTTAAAGAGTGTTGTTACACTACAAATAGATTTTAAGGGTATGCGTTATAAAATCATGAACAAGTTTGAAATTCAAATTCAGTATCCTAATCACACCGATGAGCGTGAGATGGAACAAGAGAGTGATTTAGACATTGCGGAAATATTGGCGAAATTTGAAAGCATCAGTTGGCGCCGTCAACGCGTTTTGCAATTACAATTGGATGGTCGAAACGCTATTTTTACAGTGTTGAACTCAGTGTCAGAAGCATTTTTAAAAATTACATTAAATGCTTATGCAAAAAGTGAGGATTTTGAATTTAAGATAGAAAGTAATATCAAATTGATTTTTCAACAACGTGAATTATTTGGCTTGATGACACGGAAAAATAAAGAAGTATTTGCAATCAAACACAGTACGCTTGAACAGGTAAAAGCGAGTTTAACCGCATTTTTAAACCAGGATACCAAAGGCTTAGAAGATATCTTGCGTGACAGTAAAGCAACTTCACTAAAAGATGCGTCTTAACTCAGCAGATTAAAGCGTGTGCCAATTGAAATAGAGAGACTAAAATGCAAATTTATAAATTAAATTTGCATTTTTTTTTGAATTTATGCAATAAAAAATCATTAAATATACTTTCTTGGAAAATTTTCTTTATTAAGTGACTTTTGAAGGAAAATTTTCCTAAAAAATAAAAAAATTAATCTATCTTAGGAAAATAATCCCGAGCCGATTTCGTTAATATTTATCTCAAGGATGTAAGGGATCGAAAAGAGTAGATTGCTACCAGTTACGTACAACGTGAGTGTAGTACTTACCCACAAGGTCTCGATTCGGCTTAGGACGCTATAAATCAAAAGTTTATAGGCAATAGGATTAAAACTTACAAAGTTTTAATAGTTGAAGTAAACCAGAGTTGTTTTCCCGCTCATCCTGAAAAATTCGATAAAAATTATACTGTACAATTCCATTTATTTGATCTCATTAACTTACCGACAAAGCAATTCACAAATTACCTATAAGAAGCTAAAAATCATCATATTCAAAACTTTACTTTATTGAATATTTTAACTATAAGTGACTCATTGACGTCTAAATTCGATTATTAAAATTAATTAAAACATCGATTTAATTGGATTTTTGAAGTGTTGTTGTTTTGGGTTCTGCAATTCAAGCTGAGGACTACGCAAAACGGCTTAGAAATAGTTTCTTATTTAGTGGCTTGAAGCATAAATTCGGTATCGATTTTAGTATGGGAATCCGTATTTACAATGAATTACCTGACAATGTTGATGATTCAACACATCAGGCAGATTTATTGATGTATCAGTCTAAAGCACAAGGTAAGTCACAAACAACAATTCATGCAATCTTATAAACAGTAGCCTTACAAGCAGTAATAAGGCTAAAGATTTTATTCCTTTATGCTATCAAGTGGATTCGGTTTTATTTCCCCATTGCTTAAATAACGGCTTTAAATATAGTTAACCTGTCAAAAAACGCATACACAAGAATATAATTTTTATTAATTAATGTTTTTAATTAATTAAATAAATTATATGAAAAAATCAATTGTTTAATTATAAAAAAGCTTGCAATGCCACACCTTGAATTCAACGTTTAAATCCCTTTGCGTAGGCGATACCTCACTTTTCAGAGATGAAAAGTGACAAAAATCTTTTGTTTGGCGAGGGGTACGTCCTGTACCCCCGCCCAACGGCGACATCCATGTCGCCCCGCGGGAGGATAACCATCTAGGATTCAAAAGCACAAAAAATGAATTGTTAACCAACAGGTTCTAAAAGTTCATACAAAACATAAGCTTAATTTCTGATCAATGACTTTATAGATATCACTTATATGAATAATTAACTGGTTTAAATATAGTGACTTTTGAGTATCCGAATACACTTCCAGTAAGCGGATACGTATCAATAGTCTATAAATATTTTACTTCTAATGTGGTGATCAAGGTTTCTAAGAGCAATAACACATCGGCTTTTTTGCGTGCATCAATAAAAAATACAGGTAAATTTAGATTACGTTCCATCAACCATTGACGGTATTGGTGCGTTGGCTTATTCATATCATCATCGATATGGGTGACTCCAATCACAATGTTTTCACCATATTGTTTAAAAATATTGAGGTAATATTCGAGTTCATCTAAGGGGGTTGCTAAGCTATGATCAATCAACAGAATCGTACCAATTGCGCCTTTGCATATCACGCCCCACATAAAGTCAAAGCGACCTTGTCCTGGTGTGCCATACAGCCCAACTTTACTGCCATCATCTAGGGTTACTTCGCCATAATCGATTCCCACGGTTGTGTTTAGTTTTTTATGGCTACGATCATCGGTGTTAAATGCTTCTGTTGCTAATACAGGTACTTCTGATAATGATTTAATCGCTTCAGTTTTACCTGCCCCCATTGAGCCTGCAAAAACAATTTTATACTTCTGAATAATCATCGTGTATTTATCCCTTAAAATTTAAATCGACTTTTTAATTTGTTAAAAAAGCTTTTTAAAATCCCTTTTTCTTCCGTTTGCTCAGTATTACTTGGTGTTTTATCAAATAGACTTTCTTTTGCTGAAATCAGTTCAGCGTTATGGATGGCTAGATTCGCAGCAACAAAGTGCTGCACGGTTGCGACTGGAATGTTGAGTTTGTCTGAGACATGTTGGATCTCAGCCCCAGAAATAAAGCATGCACTTAGTTGTAACAGTAATTTCTTATTCAACTCATTGGGCTGAATCCAGAATTTGAGACGATAATATTTATCAGCCGCAGGTACGGTGATTAAATTGGGGTTTTTCCAAATTAGGTTAAATAACCAATTTTCTAAGTTGAATTGTCGTTTACGAGAAACTTTTATAAAGTCCGCAGTGACTGCCGCAGTGTAGTGTATTGAGCGATCTGTTTGGTATTCTTCACGGGTGGCTTCTAGCCATACCAAATGTGCATGATGGTCGATAATCGCAATCGTGCCGAGATGATCATTTAAAATGACTTTGCGACTGTCGTGATGGAAAAGCGCTGCAAAAAAATCAATTTCTTTGATTTCAAGTTGATCCTCAGCTTCATCATCGGGAACTTGGCTAAGTTCCAGCTGTTCTGTTTCGGTCTTATGCAGTAATTTGATATTGACCCAGTTTTTCAATGTGAATTCGTCATAAATCGGGATGCAGAGTAAATTGTCTTCGGCACTTTCTTTATGCTCACTATGTTTTGAAATTTTTAAATAAGGAATATTTTTATTTTGGATAATATTCTGGATATTATTATTTTCAAAAAACTGCTCATTGATCAAAATACAATTTATATTTTGATCTGAAACACTTGTCCAATTTATACCAATATTGGTTGGTAAAATTTTTCTAAGTCTTATTTTAAGATCGTCAGAGGTGGTTAAACCTAAGCCTGAAATTGCGATATTGATACATTGATTGTTCATAATATCACTTATCTAATATTAAAAAATTAAAGTGTAAACTGTTTTTTAACGGTCGCAGTTAGTTTAAGTTAACGCTAGATTTGTTCTTTTTCCAGTAAAATCATTTTTTTAATGTTTAATTGCTTGGCATTTAATCAGTATATTTCTTACATTATTATCCTCCTGTGTAAACTGTTAATTTTTCTTAACGTTTAGAGAGTTTCATAGCTTTAAATTAACATTAGTTATTATAAAAAATCTATCTTAAAGTTAAATAAATTGCTTAGTTATTTTTATCAATAAAAGCTTAACTTAATAGTGATTTGAATGTTTATTATGATTGTGCATATTTTATCATTTATAATATTATTACTGTGATTTTAATCACGTGAAATGATTAAAATTACTTAAGTATTTTTTACATGAAAAAAAGCGATCATTTCGATCGCTTTTTATAATTTTTGATTATCAGACTAAATTAAGCAAAAAGCTTCGTCGCTGCTTCAAAAAGAATATACAAAACCACAAGTGCCACCACAGGTTCTGCAATTTTAGCCCAAGTTGGGTTTGCCGTTTCGGTTACTACGACATCTTGATGATCTGTATGAAGATCTGCTTTTTGAACATTGACCATTTGATTAAACTCCTTCATCGTTTCATCTAATGATATCTCTTCTTCGGGTACAGGTTGAGAGCCAATCAGTTCGGTTAGTTCGTTTGTTGACCAAACCCAATCTTTCGCCTGACCTGAGAGGTGTTCAATTTGCCCAATCACCAATTCTCGAAGCCCTCGCTTACCTAAACTTCCCGCTGTTTCAAGTTGCTTTAATTCAGCAAGCTGTAGTTCAAGAATTTCCGTTGTTGCTGGTTCAAGTATAGATTTATCTAAACTGGATTTATTCTGAGTAGAGGTGGTGAGGTGTCGAGAAATTTCTTGGCTGTACAACTGATCTTGCGAAAGAATTTCTTGATACAACGCATCATCATCTTTACGCCATAGCGTAATGAGTTTACCCAACGTTAAAGCATTGAGTTCTTCAATATGTGCTATACGTTGAGCAGGCTCTAATTGAGATAATAGCTGAGGCTTTTGAATCTTTATCTGCTCAGCAAAGTATTGTACGAGATCAAAAGCCATTCAGTTCTCCTTGTTCTATTCTAAAATTCTTAAACTTGGTTTTTTCTTTGGTGCCTCAGTTTTAGTTTCTACTTCTTCACTAGTATTTGATTCTAAAACATCTTCATCTATTTGCACATTGGCATATTCATCAGGATCAAAGAATAATCCTTGTCCATTTTCGCGTGCATACAAGCCTAATACTGCATTTATAGGCACATAGATATCTTTAGATGCACCACTAAAACGAGCAGAAAAGGTAATTGCCTCATTGGTCATATTTAACATATGCACAGAATGTGGTGCGATGTTCAATACAATTTGTCCATCTTGTACAAATTGTTGTGGTACATCGGTATAGGGTTTGGTTGCGTCAACAAGTAAGTATGGCGTTAAATTGTTGTCGCAAATCCATTCATATATTGCGCGTGCAAGGTATGGTCGAGTTGGGGTTAAGTTCAATTCTTGTTCAGACATTAAAAAGTACTCTATTGATTTGCGATCTAGAATTTTGCCAAAAATTCACTATATCTGTTTTTCTCTTTAAAAGTCATCGACTTTAAAAAAGCAGGGCGGCTAAAAATCCGTTGGCAATATAATAAAATTGGACGAGATTGCTGTTTCGGTAATTCAATTCCCATATGTTTTAACCGTATGAAAATTGGCGCTAACATGCAATCTAAAATTGTAAAGTTTTCAGACATAAAATAAGGATAATGTTGAAAAAGTGGGGTAAGGGATACCAAAGTATCTTTTAATTGTTTTTGTGCATTCTTTTTTGCAGCTTCATTAAGTGTATCTGGGTGGCGTAGCATAATGTCTGCAAGTTTTAGCCAATCTTGTTCAAAGCGCCAAATATACTGTCTTTGCTCTGCGCGTGGTGCTGGGGCATCCGCATAGAGTTTATTTTGTCGATAACGGTCATCTAAGTATTCAGAAATAATACTGGTATTAAACAGCTTTAAATCATTTTCAATCAGCATAGGTAGTTGATTATATGGATTTAAACTGGCTAAATCTTCATCATCTTCTTCGACAATGATTAAGGTGTGTTTAATTTGTTTTTCTGCAAGAAGAAATCTAATCCAATGTGAACGAAAGTCATCCTCGTGGCTATACAACGTAATCCCTTGTTGAGGTGCATTTTCGACAGGCATATTCCAAAAACTAAGTGAAGTGAATAGAGTAGAATACTAAAAATAGACAATAAAATCATCTTAACTTTAATAAGCTTATGGTGGGTATTGCTATCAAGTAGATAGAAAACAAGGATAAACCTATGAATTTAATAAATAAGCACAGTAAATTAGCTTTGGCATTGCTGTTGATGATGGGTATTTCAAATACATATGCAAAGAAGCAATCTGTAGATGCTCAAGTACAAGAGGCTGCTGCTGAAGCAACCGAAGCCGCTGGAGCGGAAGTGGCTGGAGCAGGGGCCTTATGTAGTGCAGACGAGGCCTGTGATGTTGCGTCTGCTGCTTCTGAAGATGAAATGTATGGTGGGATCAAACAAGAATATGTCGTAAAAGGTTGTAAGGTGACGATCTATAACGATGGACCCGTGAAAATGGTCAATGTAAAGACCGATAAGCCGTGTAATGCACCGATCCCGAAAGATCATAAGTTTTCTAAGGAAACTCGAACTTATCAGGAAAATGGCTGTACGATTACAGAATCAAAAGCTGCTGATGGGATTTCTGACGCTGTCATGGACTGTTCTAAGCGAGATAAAACAAAATAACTTCGAATAGTTACCCCATAAAAAAACCTCGGCAAATGCCGAGGTTTTTTGTCCGATTCGGTAAACGAATTAACGTTTAGAGAATTGAGGACGTTTACGAGCTTTACGTAAACCAAGTTTCTTACGTTCAACTTCACGAGCATCACGAGTAACGAAACCAGCTTGACGAAGAGCAGGTTTTAAAGTCTCGTCAGAAGCGATCAATGCACGAGTAATACCGTGACGGATAGCGCCTGCTTGACCACCAATACCACCACCAGCAACAGTGATGTAAAGGTCAAATTTTTCAGTAACTTCTAAAAGCTCAAGTGGTTGACGAACAACCATACGAGCAGTTTCACGACCGAAATACTGTTCAAGAGTGCGGTTGTTGATTACGAGTTTACCAGTACCAGCTGATAGGAAAACACGTGCAGTTGCGGTCTTACGGCGACCTGTACCATAGTTAGTAGCCATGTGCTGTATCCCTTAGATGTCCAAAACTTGTGGCTGTTGAGCAGTATGAGGATGCTCAGTACCAGCGTACACTTTCATTTTCTTGATCATCGCGTAACCAAGAGGACCTTTTGGCAACATGCCTTTTACAGCACGTTCGAAGATTTCTTCTGGTTTGTGAGCAACTAATTTTTCGAAATTAGTTTCACGAATACCACCAGGGAAACCAGTGTGGCGATAGTATTTCTTATCAAGTGATTTTTTACCAGTCACTTGTACTTGTTCAGCATTGATCACAACGATGTAGTCACCAGTGTCAACGTGAGGCGTATAAGAAGTTTTGTGTTTACCGCGTAAACGACGAGCGATTTCAGTCGCAAGGCGACCTAAAGTTTTGCCAGAAGCATCAACAACATACCAGTCGTGTTGAACTTCAGCTGGCTTAGCGCTGAGAGTTTTCATTAAACCACTACCTATTATAGTTGGTTTGGACTATGGAATCTGTCCAAACAAAAGGAGTGCAAATTCTATATGAATTTGGGTGGAATCACAATCAAAAAGTTCGCCAAAACCGAGAATTTCAGACTGTTTGCATACAAAATTGATCAAATGGCAGTTTAAGAAAAGTGATGTAGATATAATCTTCCGCTTTCATTTTTTTAATTACACAGCCATGCATTGATATTTAATACAAATCCACTCAAATGGCTGTGTTGTCTGAGGCATCCATAGGTATACTCAGAGCTTAGCGGAGGATAAATACCATGATGCCCTTATATGTAACCTCAGGAGAGCCGGCAGGCATTGGCCCAGATATTTGCTTGAGTTTGAGTCGCCATCGGTTTGAACGACCTGTTGTGGTCTTGGCAGATCGATCGCTATTACAATCTCGCGCAACACAGCTCGGATATGAGGTTGAGTTACTAGATTATACAGGTCAGCCTGATGCTGCGATGTCTGGACAGCTTTATGTGGAACATGTTCCGTTATTTAAACCTGTTCAAGCCGGACAGCTTGACTCTGCCAATGCAGCGTATGTGATTGAACAATTGACGCGCTCAGCCCGCTACGCAATCGAGCAAAAGAGTGTCGGCGTTGCAACAGCTCCCGTACAAAAGTCGGTCATTAACGATGCTGGTATTGCATTTAGTGGTCATACTGAGTTTTATCAAGAAATGGCAGGGGTTCCGCGCGTGGTCATGATGCTGGCAACGCATAGTTTGCGTGTTGCGCTGGCGACTACACATCTGGCTTTACGAGATGTTCCCGATGCGATTACCCAAACGCGCTTGATTCAGGTGATTGATATCTTGCTGCACGATCTTCGTCGTAAATTTAAAATTGCCACACCACGAATTTTAGTCTGTGGTTTGAACCCTCATGCGGGCGAAGATGGTTATTTAGGCCGTGAAGAGATTGAAATTATCAATCCGGTTTTACAAGCTTACCGAGATCGAGGGATCGATTTAAGTTTGAGTCTGCCTGCCGATACTTTATTTACACCCGAACATCTAAAAGATGCAGATGCCGTGCTGGCGATGTATCACGATCAGGGATTGCCTGTGTTAAAATCACAAGGCTTTGGTGAAGCAGTGAACATTACACTCGGTTTGCCTTTTATTCGCACATCGGTTGATCATGGAACCGCGCTGTCTCTGGCCGGAACCGGATTGGCAAAAAGTACAAGTTTACATGTGGCGGTTGAGCTGGCTTTGGCGCTGGCACGTCAATAATCGAATTACGTTGGAAGTCTTTATGTATCAAATTAATGCCCTAAACCCCAAAGAAGAAGGGCATAAAGCTCGGAAACGTTTTGGTCAGAACTTCTTACATGACCAACGGGTTATTGCAAAAATCGTCCGTTCAGTCAATCCGCGCCCAGGCGATAATGTTGTTGAGATTGGGCCTGGTCTGGCAGCACTGACTTCACCTTTGATCGGTGAGTGTGACGCCCTCACAGTGGTCGAACTCGACCGCGACTTGGCGGCAGGCTTGCCTGAGCGTGTTCCACATCCTGAACGCTTAACGATCGTTGAAGCCGATGCACTCAAATATGATTTTAGTCAGTTAGCGATGCAAGAACGTCCACTTCGTGTGGTGGGTAACTTGCCGTATAACATCTCGACGCCTTTGTTGTTTCATCTGTTGGAATTTGGCGACAAAGTCAAAGATATGCATTTTATGCTACAAAAAGAAGTCGTTGATCGTATCACTGCCGAACCTAATACCAAAGAATATGGTCGTTTATCGGTCATGATTCAGTATTTCTGTCAGCCTACGTTTTTATTTGAAGTGCCTGCTGGCGCGTTTAATCCACCCCCAAAAGTCACCAGTGCGGTATTTCGTTTAGTGCCGTATAAAGAAAAACCGATTGTGGCCAAAGATGAAAAAGCATTGTCTCGTTTGGTTTCTCATGTATTTACGCAGCGTCGTAAAACCTTGCGAAATAGCCTGAAAGGTATGCTTGCAGACGACGCTTTTGATAAGGCGGGTATCGATCCGATGGCACGCCCGGAAACTTTAACGCTGGCACAATTTGTGGCATTGTCTGATCAAATGGTGTCGTAAGTATGACCACGCGCTACAACTATGTGATTGGTGATGTTCAGGGATGCTTTGAAGCGCTCAAAGCATTGCTCAAAGAAATTCGATTTGACCCAGATTTAGATAAACTTTGGTTTGCAGGCGACTTGGTAGCGCGTGGGGAAAACTCAGTCGGTGTACTGCGTTTTGTTAAGAAACTGGCCGAGCGTGGATGTGCCGAAACGGTTTTGGGAAATCATGATTTAACCTTGATTGCCTGCGCTCGTGGACACAAAAAAGTAAAAGCCAGAGACAATACCCAGCAAGTGCTTGATGCGATTGATGGCGATGAGCTCATAGATTGGTTGCGTCGCCAGCCACTGTGTCTGTTTCCTGATCGGCAGACAGTGATTACCCATGCTGGAATTCCGTGTATCTGGACGGCTGAACAGGCATTTGACCTTGCATGTGAAGTGGAAACCTATATCGGACATAATGATCTGACTCAACTCGATGCTTTTTTATCTGAAATGTATGGTGAAGCGCCTACATTATGGTCAGATCATTTGACAGGTATGGACAGACTGCGCGCCATTACCAACTACTTAACCCGTATGCGTTTGACCGATGTACATGGGCGTCTGGAATTTAGTTTTAAAGATGAGCTGACAGAACCCATGCCAAAAGGCTTTTTGCCGTGGTTTGACTTTGACTGTCCAGCGGCACATACACACCAGATCTTTTTCGGTCATTGGGCGGCTTTGCAAGGCATGACCATTAACGAACGTATTCAAAACGTAGATGGTGGCTGTGTATGGGGGCGTCGACTCATCGCATACCGATTGGAAGATCAACGGGCTTTTAGCGTTCAAAACCCGCTTGCAGAAGATTGGTAATCAAGTATTGAGCCGCAGTGACAATCACTGCGGTCATTAATATAGTTAAGATGAATGTATTTAAGACTGTAGCGAGAGGACCAAGGTTGGTAACCAAAGGGCAGTAAATACGCCATTGAGTGCCATGCCAAAAGCGGCATAGCGCCCAGCAACAGGGCCTCGCTGCCATGCTTGAGCGGTGCCAATGGCATGTGCTGCAAGACCAAGTGCCAGCCCAGAAGCACGTTCATCATGAATATGTTTTAAAATCCATGGCGAGAAAGCAGCTCCAATCACCCCCGATAAAATCACGATTAAGGTGACCAGTGTCAGTGGTGCATGTAAAAGCGTCGCAATGTTCAGTGCGATTGGCGTGGTTACGGCACGGGTCATAAAGGCCAAAATCGTCGGATGCGACATATGTAGTAAATAAGCCAGACTCACAGGCAGTGCTACAGCACTAAAGCTGGCAAAACATAAAATACCGATCAGTGATTTGAGTGGCAGATCATCGTAGCGCATGGCCGCCAACGGGATGGCCAATGCCACGGTGACATAGCCAAGCAAATGACTAAATAGTCCGTTTACGCTGTTCATATATTGCTCATAGGGCAGTCCAACCAATGCCAATAATGCAACCACAATAAACATTCCAAATACCAAGACCGGAATTTGAGGTACGCGCTTATTTAAGGGCTTGGCACATACATAGGCAATCAAGGTAATGATAAAGCCATAAAGAATGGTGAACATGTATTGATGATCTCCTTACAGCCAATGTTTAGCCATTTTGGCATAAACCCAGAGCGGTAATAATGTACTGACGACTAACACAGCCAAAAATAACGGAATTTCACTGCCCATGTGAACCAGCATCATGAGAGAGCCGGCACAGATGGGTAAAAAAGCAAATCCGCTTTCTTTCATAATTTTATTGTTGGTATCGACCAGCCGCGGAGGTACTTTCTTGAATTTACGCCAGATCAGTAAAACCGCTAGTAGCCCGATTAGTCCCACTAAATTGCCTAGCTCGGGATGACCGAAATATCCCATTCCCCATACCGAGCCTTCTCGAAACAAGATAATTAAGCCGAGCGTGCCGAACCATGCCAGCCAGTCAATCTGTTTTACCCAATCCATGTCACTGTTCTTTTTTGTCTTAATCACTCAAGTTTTAACCGATCTAGCGTTTGATTTCAAACTCTTCGAGTGGTCGTTTGAAACGCGTTGCCTGTTCACCCAGCACATCGTCTAGTGAAATATGCGCTTGGCGAATCAACTGTTCGAGTTTTTGCGGAGCAATCATGACCTGCAAATGTAATTGTCCTTCGTCATCGAAGGCTTCAGATCGAATCACATTCAGATTATACAGTTGCGTTCGTAACTTGCCATGTGTGGGTTTGAGTATAAGCTCAAACATCTGATGTTGACCCATCAGGCATTCTTTGACTGCATTGTGTAGTAAATCGATGCCTTGACCGGAATGCGCAGAGACATAAACCCGCTCTGGCTCATGCGGGCGCGCATAAATCAGTTTAGGTTCCTCACCGCTGACATCAATTTTATTATAAACACGTAACACAGGAGCCTGTGCACCTATTTCTTTGAGTACACCTTCAACGGCCTCAATTTGTTCGAGCATGTCAGGGCTGCTACTATCGATCACATGCAGCAATAGCGTTGCCTCTAAAGTTTCTTCAAGTGTGGCTTTGAAGGATTCAATCAGATCGTGCTGCAAATTCCGCACAAAGCCCACGGTATCTGCCAACACCACGGTACCGATTCCATCCCAATCTAACCGTCGGAGCGTCGGATCGAGCGTGGCAAATAATTGATCGGCTGCATATACGTCGCTACTGGCCAAATGATTAAACAGGGTAGATTTGCCCGCATTGGTGTAGCCCACCAAAGAGACCGTCGGAATGGCTGCTTTTTGACGCGCGGCACGACCTTGCAACCGTGTTTGCTGTACTTTTTCCAGTTTGTCTTTGAGCTGGGTAATTCGAATACGGATCAGGCGACGGTCTGTTTCGAGCTGCGTTTCGCCGGGACCACGTAAGCCGATACCACCTTTTTGTTGTTCAAAACCAGCAGACCAGCCACGTACTAAACGGGTCGAGAGATGTTTAAGCTGAGCCAATTCAACTTGCAGCTTACCTTCATGCGTACGTGCACGCTGTGCAAAAATATCCAGAATCAGCCCAGTACGATCGATCACTCGGCATTTCATGATTTTTTCTAAATTTCGTTCTTGCGCAGGCGTGAGCGCGTGATCAAAAATCACCAGATTGGCCTCTAGCTCGTGTACCCGCTCGGCAATCTCTTCGGCTTTTCCGGAGCCAATAAACAGCTTCGGATCGGGTTTGACGCGCTGCGCAAAAACATGATCGAGTTGTTCTGCACCTGCAGACGATGCGAGTAACGCAAACTCATCGGCATCGAGATCGTCGAGGATATTGACGCTCACACTGACCAAGATGACGCGTTCTTTTTGATGCAGCTCCACAGATTCCACAGGCGCTTTAACTCATATAAATGGAAAAGGACTATTCTAGAATAATCCTTGAGATGTGGCGAATGAAATTGCATTTAGGCCTTTTAACCAGAGCATTTAAATCAGGCTATGAAATGCTTTTACCGCTAAAATAATCGCACCCGCATATAAAATGGTCCATCCAGCGATCATCTGTAAGATTGGGCCAGCATGAGTGCTGTGGTGATGCTGTTGCTGTTGAAGAGTATTCATATTGCTCTCCTTGTAATCTTAATTATCGATAAAAATATAATAGTTAATTGTTAAAAAGAATTGAAATTGAATTTATTTATGCTGACGTTCGGTTTTTATCATCAATACAAAATTTACCAGATCAGTATAGAATGTACCCAACCTGAATGCATCATGATCTTTATGACAGAACACACTGCTGACACACAATCATCATTAAACCCACTGACTCGCCTAGCGTTATATAGCAAAAAATTTGCGCTGGGTTTGGGCGTTGTTGGAGAAGGATTTTATCTGGTATACCGCCATGGTTTGTACAAGCATCCAAATGATCCTGCCAACACACGTTATGTGCAATATTTTTGTCGGCGCTTGTGTAAGGTCTTTAATCTCGATGTGCGCGTGCATGGTGAAATCCCGCGTGAGCCTGCCTTATGGGTCAGTAATCATATCTCGTGGCTAGATATTGCAGTCTTGGGTTCTGGTGCGCGCGTCTTTTTTCTGTCTAAAGCAGAAGTGGAAAAGTGGCCGATACTCGGTCAACTCGCCAAAGGCGGTGGCACTTTGTTTATCAAACGTGGTTCGGGAGATTCGATTCGAATTCGCGAGCAAATTAGCGCATTTTTGAAAAAAGATATTCCGGTGCTGTTTTTTCCCGAGGCAACCACCACCGATGGTAAAACCATTAAACGCGTGCATGGCCGTATATTAGGTGCTGCACTTGAAGCACAAAAGCCAGTACAGATTTGCCTGATTTGCTATGTTAATCAGCACGGCGAGCTCGATACGGTGGCACCATTTATTGGTGATATGTCTTTTGTTGAACATGTGAAACGTGTATTGGAAATGCCAAAAGTCGTAGCACATTTGATGGCACTGCCTGCCATTTCGGTAGAAGGGCATACACTTAAAAGCCTGACCGATGAAGTTCAGCACAAAATGCACGAAGGCCTTGAAGAATTACATCGGCTGATATTGAAGCAGACGCCACTGACTACATAAAGCCTTCGATCGGTAACCAAGAGACCAGCTTAATACCCGCTTTTTGCCACCATTTCATACGAGGTTCCTTGGTATACACCTTGGTACCCGTCGGAGTTTGGCGATACCAGTTGATTTTATGGTTGGCATCGAGCACCAATTTATACGCATATTTGGTCAGTTGCTGATCCATGGTTTGATGTACTGCTTGTGCCAGTGGCGGGCTATTGAGTACAACACCAATTTCAGTGTTTAAGTACGATGAGCGTGGATCGAAATTAAATGAGCCAATAAACACCTGTTTTTGATCGACTTCCATCAATTTGGCGTGCAGGCTTGAGCGGCTCAAACCTTTCATGCTGACTTTGGCCTTCTTCACCAATTCATCGGTGTATTTGTCCATGTCTTCTTTTTCAAGCGATGGCAAGAACTCGTATAATTGCACGCCGTTTTCTAATAGCTGTTGACGGTATTTGGCATAAAAAGCATGCACTACGGGCACATCGTTGGCTTTAAATGAATTGGTCAGTACTCGAATTTTGATGCCTTCATTGGCCAAGTTGGTCAAACGCTTGGCGCCTTCCTTTTCAGGTACAAAGTATGCCGAAATCAAATCTAAATTTTCTTGCGGCTTTTCAATATTCTTGATCAGTTGAAAGTTGAGATGCTGTTCTTTCTTGGCCTTGGCACGTATTTTATCTGGAGAGTCTTTCACAACGGTCGCTTTGACCCAGTCTAACTGAATATTGTTGTTGAGCCACTGGTCAAAAGCATGTGAGCGTGTGGTGAGGTCTAGATAGTTTTGTACACTGACCTCGCTAAAGTACTGATCGAGTTGCTGCTTTAAATCTGGATAGCGTAAACGGTGTTGCTCCGAATTCACGATATTTTGTACCGAGTAGGCGTATTTATCGTTCCAGTATTCATCAAACGACGAGACAATATCATCCACTGCAGCGCCTACGAGCAACACGTCGACATCGGAAAACTGATAGTTGTCGCTCACGTTATAATATTGATTGGTCATGTTGCGCCCGCCAATCAGTGCCACCTGATTATCGGCGATAAAGCTCTTGTTATGCATGCGTCGATTGATACGCTTTAAATCTAGCACCATATCCAGGGCGCGATATTGACGAAAGCGGTAGGGATTAAACAGTTTTACGTTGATATTTTGGTGCTGCGACAGCGCCAGTAATACGCCTTCCATTTTTTTAGCATTGTTATCATCAATGAGTAAGCGTACTTTGACGCCACGATCGGCAGCACGAATTAAGGCATGTAGCGCCAATGCACCAATTTTATCGTTATCCCAAATATAGTATTGTAGATCGAGAGACTTTTCAGCCTTGTCAATGAGTCTCAAGCGCGCAGCCAATGCCTCTAAGGGCTCGTACAGTACATGATAGCCTGTCAGATCTGGATTCTGCTGTTTCAGCGGCGTAATAATTTTTGAGAGTGTGGTGTCTGACGTATCTACTTGATTGGCATACTGAGCCACTTCTGGGCCTGGTTTGGGCAGTGTGCTACATCCACTCACTCCAAGCACACCAATGAAGGCGCAGGCAATCATAGCACGCGGTATTGCGTAACCGTGTGTCATGGATTTGAAACCTTGTACAGGAGTTTTAGATGATTTCGCCATAATACGTACAAACAAAAATCTGGGCTAGAGTATAATTATTCCATATCTAAAGATAAATAAATGAAATAAAGGTGTCTGAGCACGATCTTATTTCCTTTGAGAGCAGGTATGTCGAATTCTAGTTCAATCATTTTTTACTTCTATATATGTTTTGTGCTGTTAGCAGTTTGGGCCATTGCACAGGCTTGGTTAAGTCAATCACGTACCGAGACCATTCATCCCTTTAAAGCATTCGTTCATTTATTGGTGTTTTATCTGTCTTATCTGTTGTATCCGTTGGCGCTGTTTAGTGCTTACGCGGGATGGACCGGATACTACAGTTCTCAGCAGGCAATTTTTATATGTGTCTTGAGCCTTGTGTTGATTTACGCCCGTTTTATCGAGCCGCATTTTATTCATGTACATCACCATCAATATCGTCTTAATCCCGAGCAACCTTTTCATACACCCGTTAAGGTGGCACTGATTGCCGATTTGCATATTGGACTATTTTCTGGGCATGAGCGTCAGCTGCGTACACTGGTGAAAAAGCTCAATCAATTACAGCCAGACTTAGTGGTGGTCGCTGGCGACTGGACTTACGAACCTGAAAATACATTGGTAGAGGAGCTGAAAATACTCAGTGAAATTCAGGCACCCGTTTATTCGGTACCGGGCAATCATGATGAACAGTATCCTGGTCCTCCGATTCAGCAATTGCTGAAAAATGCGCTTGAAAGTAATAATGTGATAGATATTGAAGGAAAAATTATCGATTTTGACGAGTTTCGTTTGATTGGCATCGGTGATTTATGGGCCGGCAAAACCGACATGCGTGCCATGCCTGATTTGCCGCAGGATAAACCGTGGTTAATTCTTTCGCATAATCCGGATACTGTCGATATGGTGCCGGCCTTGCCTACACGTCCTTTAATGCTTTCTGGGCATACCCACGGTGGTCAAATTGAATTGCCTTGGGTTACCAGCTACATTATGAAAAAAGTTTCGATTTTAGGCCACAAAAAGGGCCTATATACACACGAACATGCCGATGTTTTTGTGACAGTTGGCACTGGGATGGTGGGGATTCCGTTTCGTTTTCGGGTACCTCCAACCATCGATATGATTGAGTTAATTTAATGACTAAACACTCCTCAATTAAGTGATCCAGAATAGAATGGCGATAATAATCAGTCCAATGCAAAACAGCAAAACAAGCTTAGACACGTCTTTTTTCTTGGTCTGATCTTCAATACCATGCATCTGATTGGGCATGACAGGCCGAGATGCGAATGTATTGGGATGACGACTGGTATTGTTGCTTTCTAACAAAGACGAAGAAGATGAACCTTCTACCTCATTTCGACGTTTGATCAAATCAATAAAACATGCATCTAGACTCGGGTAGGTGCGCCTATAAAATTGCTGCATGATTTGATTCCAATGAGGGTGCTGTTCATCAATCCGCTGTTTTTGACCATTTGAATCAATAACATGCATGGTGCGTTTGCTATAATCGACCTGTATTCTTTCATAACTTAACGGTGAAGACGCTAAGGGGGGATTTGGCTCTAGCCAGTCATCCATTTGATCTGGATCTTGTTCGATCAGATCCACTGCTTGTTTGGCATCTTGCAAGGAGTAACCACCGTGATCAACCAGATATTTGATGGCTTTGATCTTGTCGCCGTTTTCAATGAGTCCGATCAGTTCATCTAACTGGGTTTCACTGAGCTTAGCGTTTAAAGCAATATGGGATGTTGTTGATGGCGAAGAGGATAAAATTTCGGGCTGCTGCTCGATTTGATCTGCCAGCATTTTTGCTTGCTGCAAGGAGCATTGTGTGTGATCCACTATATATTTCACAGCAGCAACTTTCTGGCCGTGCTGGATCAATTTTGAGACATCTTGGCGCTGTTTCGGAGTGAGATTTTGCATATTATTGTGGTCATTATTGATGCGTTGATCTTATTGTTTAAAAGAATCATTTGGGAAAACAGTGGCTTTTTGTAGCGGTATAAAAAAACCAGCCTAAGCTGGTTTCTTTGAATGATAAACACTTAAACCTGATTGTTAACATCTTGGTCTTTGGTTTCACGAATCAGTAAAAAGGCAAGCAGAGACAGCAAAGATGCGGCAGACATATACCAACCAACTGCCTGTAAGCCATAACCTTCTGCAAGTTTTGTTGCAATGAGTGGTGCAAAGGATGCACCAAAGATACCTGCAAGGTTAAAGGTAAGGGCAGAACCGGTATAACGAACGGATGTTGGGAATAACTCTGACAATACTGTACCAATCGGCCCGTAGGTCAGCCCCATAATTGAAAGACCGATGCACAAAAACAGGAACACAAAAAAAGTACTGCCCGATTCAAGCAACGGTGCAAACAATAGACCAAACACTGCTGCTGCCAAACAAATGCCAACCGATGTTTTTTTACGGCCAAATTTTTCGGCCATAACAGCAGAAATTGGAATAAACGCAGCAAAGCAAAGTGTTGCAATCAGTTGAAGCTCTAAAAATTCGCCTCGTGCATAGCCAAGTTTATTGGTGCCCCAATTCAAAGCAAATACGGTGGTTAAGTAAAACACCACAAAGGTACAAATGGCTGCAATAGTACCTAAAACCAGCTTAGAGAAATGTTTGGTCATCACTTCTTTGAATGGAATATTTACCTCTTTCTGCTTGTCGAGCACTTTTTGGAATGCGGGTGTTTCGTGTAGTTTCAAACGAATATATAAACCCACAAGCACCAAGACTGCACTGGCAATAAAGGGAATACGCCAGCCCCACTGCATAAAGGCAGCGTCCGACATAAAGGCGCCCAAGGCCAAAAATGAGCCCGTGGCCAGAATAAAGCCGATTGGTGCGCCAAGCTGAGGGAACATGCCATACCATGCCCGTTTGCCTTCTGGTGCATTTTCGGTTGCCAGTAAGACTGCGCCACTCCACTCACCACCTAAACCCAGCCCTTGCCCTAAACGACACAGTGCCAGCAACAACGGTGCCACAATGCCAATTTGGGCATAGGTTGGCAGCAGGCCGATACAGACCGTAGAAATCCCCATCGTTAAGAGTGCAGCCACGAGCGTTGCCTTACGTCCAATTCGATCGCCCAAATGACCGAACAAAGCCGCACCGATTGGGCGGGCAATAAAGGCAATTGCAAAGGTGGCCAGCGACTGCACGATGGCTGCACTGCCACTACTTGCTGGAAAGAACAAATGCGGAAAAATGATGACCGCGGCGGTGGCGTAAATATAGAAATCAAAAAATTCGATGGTGGTGCCCACAAGACTGGCGAATAAAACGCGAGTTTTAGAATTTGTGGCAATTTCAGGATTTGCTGTAGTTGTGGTTGACGACATAAATAACCTTACACTTCTTAAAATAAATTCGTTTTTTTGGAAGCGTAATTTTTTAAAAAAGCGATAATTTCTTAAAAAAGTAGCGACAGTTTGCTGCTGATAACGCAAGAAATCAGGGTCACTGAAATTTCAGGCTTTATCGGCTAAATCACGTACCAGTAGATCGCAAAGAAGTGTGATCCTGCACCTAACAGTACAAAAAGATGCCAGATGGCATGGGTATATCTTACCTTTTTTAAGGCATAAAACAATGCTCCAATCGTATAAGCCGCGCCACCAAAAATCAGTAAATTCAAGGCATCTGAACCAAGAAACTCGCGCATATCATCGACGACCAGTACAGCCAGCCATCCCATCACCAAATAGGCTGCCAGCGAGATCTTTTGAAAACGATGAATAAACACCAGCTTAAACAAAGTACCGATCAAGGCAATGATCCAAAGTGCAATTAGAAGATAGGTGGCTTTGGCTGTTGGAATTGCAATACTCAAAAAGGGCGTATAAGTGCCCGCGATCAGGTAATAAATGGCTGTATGATCGAGCTTTTTGTACCAATGACGTTTTTCTTGGGTTTTAGCAAAGTGATACAGCGTGGAGCTACTAAACAGCAACACCAAGCTTAAGGCATAGACCAGCAGCCCGATCCATTGCGCTAAGGGTAAGCTGCTACCTTTGATGAGTAAAAAAACTGCTCCGATCACCGCGAGGCCTGCACCGAGTGCATGACTCCATGCATTGAGCTGTTCTTCAAGCGGATCGTAATCTTGCACAGGAGATTGAGCCATTCATTATTCTTTCTATTAAAAATACACTTGTATAGTAATTCAATTTTGTTTTTAAAGTAAGTCGATTTAAACTATGTTGCTTAACACACAAGGTTTTTGATTATGTCCGTTCAGGCTTCCGAAATATCATCGCAACAACAGTTCCTTGAACTCATTCAAGAATCGATTGAAAATCAAGAATTTGATCGTTTAATCTTGAGTCAGTACAAAGGTGATGAGCCTGAGCTGGAGAAAATTACGTGTCGTGTTGTGGAATTGCAACAACAAGTTAAACTCAATGTGCTTTACCATTACACCACCAAAGATGTGACCAAAAACTACCCGCTAGATGAAGCACTTGATTGTATCGAATCTTATTTGGCAGCGTGTAAGCAGGCGAATCTGTTTAGCTCGCGCTTAGATGCACAACTGAAAAAAAATAAAAAGAAGGTCATGCTCACCGTACAACAGCGTCAGCCAAACCGTATTCAACCTGCCGCGACACTACAGCATAATCGAGAAAAACAGCGTTATATCGATGCCAGTGCACCGTTTTTACAGGGACTTGGTATTAGTGACAGTCATGGCAAAATCATTCCGGCGATGGCCAGAAAATGGAAACAGATTAATAAATTTATTGAAATTTTTTCTCATGCCTATGAGCAAATTTCGCTGAAAGACAACACCATCAAGATTGTCGATTTTGGTTCAGGCAAGGGCTATCTAACGTTTGCCTTATATGATTATTTGCAACAGCAGACTCAGACTCAGCCACAGATTACAGGCGTTGAGTTGCGTTCGGCTTTGGTCGAGTTTTGTGAACAGCTTGCGCTAAAATCAGGATTTGATCATCTTGATTTTTTTGAAGGTGATGTACGAACCTATCAACCTGAACGCTTAGATGTCATGATCGCGCTGCATGCCTGTGACATCGCCACAGATTTTGGTATTCATACCGGTATTCGGCTCAATGCCTCGATGATCATGTGCGCACCTTGCTGTCATAAGGAAATCCGCCCGCAATTACAAAGCCCGAAAGTGCTTAAGCCGATGCTGCAATTTGGTATCCATGCGGGTCAGCAGGCCGAAATGCTCACCGATACCTTACGTGCCTTGTTGCTCAAGGCACATGGCTATGACGTTAAGGTCTTTGAATTTGTTTCACTTGAGCATACCAGTAAAAACAAAATGATTTTGGCCACCAAGCGTGAACAGAATAAGCAGCCAGATGCACACATCTTGGAACAGATTCAGGCATTAAAACAGATGTATGGTATAGAGAAACAAACCTTAGAATTGCTATTAAATGATCAGATTTCGATTGAAAATGTAGGATGTAAATGTTAAATGACTGAAAACGTTACATCAAATTTACAACTTGATCTTCAAATCGGGGATTGGCACAGTCTCAAACAGGATGCCAAATATATTCGGACACTGGTGTTTATTGAGGAGCAACACATTCCTGAGCAAGAGGAATGGGATGATCAAGATCAGGTTTCGCAGCATTTTGTGATGTATCACGATGATCAGCCGATTGCCACAGCGCGCTTGCTTCCAGATCGTAGTATTGGGCGCGTGGCGGTTTTAAAAGCGTATCGCAGTATGAAGATTGGACACCAGCTTATGCAGGCCATGATTGATTATGCAAGGCAGCATAACTTGCCTGATTTAAAACTTTCTGCGCAGGTCTATGCAACAGGTTTTTACACACGTTTGGGCTTCGTTCAACGCGGTGAAACTTATGACGATTGCGGAATCGAACATATTGAGATGTTTTTATCTTTAACTACATAGACATTAAGTAGCGCTTGGGTGTGATGGTTCCTTGAGCAAATCAGGAATTAAGCATCCATGATCTATTGTCCAATCGGTTAGTAACTTAGTATTTTGGAAAGATCAGAACGAATTGATCTGATCTCAACCGAGTTAAGCCAACCCTTTATTTAAGCGATTGCCATGCTTCCATGGCGGCGTAGCCAGTTTCTTGACCCACCCGATAAGTATATTCGAGTTTTTTACGATCTTTACCGAGTCGACTGGCCAAGCCTTTTTTGTTGGGAACACACACCTCCAAAATACGCTGCTCGTTTGGCTGACGTAAAAAGTTCACTGAGTCGTTATAGCGTAAACAGCGCGCTTGGAGACTTGAGGCAAAACCATGGTGGTGTTTGAGCATGTACTTGGCCAAGAACTGATCGCCCTTGCTGCTGGTTTTGGCATAATGTTGCGGCCGTGTACGAATCACCATGAGTGCATTGACATCGTGTTGTTGCGCGGCCCATTGAACTGGTAGGGCATCGGCCACACCGCCATCAAAATACGGTTCACCCATAATGTCGACAGGCTGTCGGGTGAGCACAGGAATGGTACTTGAGGCACGAAGGGCGCTGAGCAGATTGTCCTTTCCTGCACGTAGATATTCGGCACGACCACTTCGTGCATGCGTCAGCACCATATAAAAGTCGGGATTTTGGGCGAAGAGTGCCTGCTGATCGAGTGGGCGTTCTGCTTCACCCACCTGCCACATCCATTCAAGATCGATTAAATCGCCGCCCTTTAAAAAGCGTTTATAGCTGATAAATTCTGGACGCAAAGAATGATCGATATAAAACTGAAGCGTGCGACCGTGTTGACCAGCTAAATAATTGGCCAAATTGGTCGAGCCTGATGACACCCCGACATACAGATCAAAGGGATTAAACTGTTTTTCTAAAAAGGCATCGAGTACACCTGCGGTAAAGGCACCGCGCATACCGCCGCCTTCAACGATAAGTGCTTGACGTTGGGGAGTAGACACAATAAAAACTCAAAAATTAGGGTTGTTGCGAAGCGGGCGCATGGGTGTTTTGGGGTGCAACAGGCGCAACTGACGCATGGGAAGTATCGTGCTTTTGGCGTTGCTGACTAGGCATGTAATCGGGTTCGCTGCTCATGGCGAAATATAAAAAAGTGAAAAAAATGGTGGTGATTACCCCCACAATCATGACGAATTTCCAGCCTAATCCGGTAGATTCCGCATCATTAGAATGATTTGTTCGGTTCATACTTAGCCGTCCACATGCAGAGCATAATGAAAACAGCGTTATAGCATATTTTGCTGATGTGAACTGTGTTAAATCATCATGCTTCAGCCATAGAAGTACGCCTTGTCTATACAGACAGGGCGTACTGCGCATAACCGATCATTACTGAATGGGCTGATTGGTAGCCGCTTTTTCTTTCAACAGCGCAGGTGGTGTGAAGCGTGCTCCATAATGCGCCTCTAATTGTTGCGCACGCTCTAAAGCCTGTGCGGTTCCGTGCTGATTTAAAAACTGAATAGCACCGCCTGTCCATGCAGCAAAGCCAATACCAAAAATTGACCCCACATTGGCATCGATCACCGATTCAAGGACGCCTTCTTCGTAGCAACGTAAGGTGTCGAGTGCCTGAACAAACAAGAAACGATCAATCATGTCTTGTTCAGAAAGGGAATGCAGTTTTTGCCAGCGGGAAAGTCCCGGCCACAAAAACTTTTTATCATTTTCAGGATATTCATAAAATCCTGCACCGGCCGCTTTACCTTTGCGGTCGAGCTCATGAATCATGCAATGAATCAGATCATCGACTGGAGATTCAGGTAAGGTTTTTCCTTCTGCTTGCAAGGCACGACGGGTTTCTTGGGTAATGTGTTCTGTCAGCGTAAGTGATACTTCGTCTTGTATGGCCAGCGGACCAACAGGCATACCTGCTTTGAGGGCTGCCATTTCAATCTGTGCTGGATGTACGCCCTCGGCCAGTAAACGCATTCCTTCATTGATAAATGTGCCAAAAACCCGACTGGTAAAAAAGCCACGACTGTCGTTGACCACAATTGGAATTTTACCAATCTGCTGGACAAAATCGTAGGCTTTGGCCAGCGTTTCAGCAGATGTGCGTTGACCTTTGATAATTTCGACCAATTGCATTTTATCGACTGGGCTAAAAAAATGTAGGCCGATAAATTTTTCTGGATATTGACTGGCTTGGGCCAAGCCACTAATTGGCAGTGTAGAGGTGTTCGATGCAAAGATACCCTCTTGCGCCAAATAAGGTTCTGCCTCTTGAGTCACTTGTGCCTTAAGTGTTTGGTTTTCAAAGACTGCTTCAATGATCAGATCACAGTCGTGTAAATCTGCCGCAGTTGCGGTTGGCACAATTAAGGCAAGAATCTGATCGCGTTTTTCTGCGGTCAGGCGTCCTTGTTGAACGCGCTTATCTAAAAGCTTGTGCGAGTAAGCTTTGCCTTTTTCAGCATTTTCAAGAGAGATGTCTTTAAGGACAACAGCAATGCCTTTTGTGGCTGTAGCGTATGCAATGCCGGCCCCCATCATGCCTGCACCTAAGACGCCTACTTTTTTGGCCTGCCACTTGGCGATGTCTGCGGGCCGACTTGCACCAGATTTGATGGCATTTAACCCATGCCAGAAAGTGCCAATCATGTTTTTGGATATTTGCCCGGTGGCCAGTTGAGTGAAGTAGCGCGACTCAATGCGAAGGGCGGTATCGACATCGACCTGAGCACCTTCAACTGCTGCTGCCATAATCGCTTCCGGTGCTGGATAGCATCCCTTGGTTTTGTCGCGGAGCATGGCAGGGGCAATCGCTAAGATCTGAGCCACAGCAGGGGTTTTGGGGTCTCCGCCGGGAATCTTGTAGCCTTTTAGATCAAATGGTTGCTGACTTTTCGTGTTGGCTTTGACCCACGTCATGGCTTTTTCTAACAGCGCTGATTCATTTTCAGCAGTATCGTGTACGAGGCCAAGAGATTTTGCTTGCTCGACACCAAATTGTTTGCCTTCCATCAAGTAAGGAAATGCAGTTTGTAAGCCCAACAGCCTCACCATGCGAACAATCCCTCCACCACCGGGAAGTAAGCCCAAAGTCACTTCAGGCAAACCAAATTTGGTTTTTGGGTCGCTGAGCGCAATTCGGTAGTGACAGCCGAGTGCTATTTCCCAGCCGCCACCGAGTGCGGTGCCATTTAACGCCGCTACAACAGGCACGCCTAGCGTTTCAATGGTGCGTAAATTCGCTTTCAGTGCTTCAATCATTTGAAAAAAGTCGCTGGCCTGTTCGGGCTGAACCTGAATCAGTTCGTCTAGATCACCGCCAGCAAAAAAGGTTTTCTTGGCCGAGCGAAAGATGATGCCTTTCAGATCCGTTTCGGCTTTGAGCTTTTGAGTGATTTCATCCAGTGAATCACGAAATTCTGCATTCATGGTGTTGGCAGATTGCCCCGTAGAATCGAGTGTGAGAATCACAATCTGATCTGCATTTTTTTCGTAGTGAATTGCGCTCATGAGATTCTCCTTACACTCGTTCAATGATCGTCGCGATACCCATCCCACCGCCAACACACAAGGTGGCCAGCCCGCGTTTTTTATCTTGACGCTCCAGTTCGTCTAGCAGTGTGCCCAAAATCATGGCACCCGTTGCACCCAGTGGGTGACCCATGGCAATTGCACCACCATTCACATTCACTTTATCTTCTGGCACCTGTAGTTCATTGATAAAACGCATTACCACAGCCGCAAAGGCTTCATTCACTTCAAATAGGTCGATATCGTCAATAGTTAAGCCGGCTTTTTGTAAGGCTTTGCGGGCTGCAGGCGCAGGCCCAGTCAGCATAATGGTTGGATCTGTACCGACCAGTGCGGTTGCCAGTACTTTAGCGCGTGGTTTTAACCCTTGCTCTTTGACTGCTTTTTCAGAGGCAATAAGTACAACGGCTGCACCGTCTACAATGCCGGATGAATTTCCCGCATGATGGACATGATGAATTTTTTGCGCTTCTGGATATTTTTGTAGGGCTACGGCATCGAAACCCATTTGCCCCATCATTTCAAAGCTGGCATTGAGTTTGGCTAAACCCTCTAGCGTGGTTTGACCTTTGATAAATTCATCTTTTTCTAAAATCATGACGCCTGAATGATCTTTTACAGGCACGACAGATTTATCGAAATAACCTTGCGCTTGCGCCGCAGCGGCCTTTTGTTGTGAACCGACTGCAAACGCATCGACATCTGCACGAGTATATCCATCGAGAGTTGCAATCAAGTCTGCGCCAATGCCTTGTGGCACAAAAGACGATTTTAAGTTGGTTTCTGGATCGAGCGCCCACGTGCCGCCATCTGATCCCATCGGAATACGTGACATCGACTCTACACCGCCAGCCACCACAACATCTTCCCAGCCCGATCGGACTTTTTGTGCGGCCAGATTCACAGCCTCCAAGCCTGAAGCACAAAAGCGGTTGATTTGCACTCCAGCCACATCATCGCTCCAACCAGCGGCAATTGCAGCGGTTTTGGCAATATCGCCACCCTGATCACCCACTGGCGTCACACAGCCCAAAACAATATCATCCACTTTGGCTGTATCGAGCTGATGGCGTTGTTTAAGTTCATTGAGTAAGGTTGTGAGCAAGGTGATAGGTTTTACTTCATAAAGTGAGCCATCTTTTTTCCCTTTTCCACGTGGCGTGCGGATGGCATCGATGATGTAGGCTTCGCTCATCAGTGTTCCTTCTTTTGATCGTCAATATTGTTATGTTTTGCAGTGTAATGGATTTTACCTGCAAGACAATGACGAGAAGGTCATCTGGTCAGTGATGGTTTTTGCCAACGCCATAAAAAAACGTCTGGATTAATCCAGACGTTTGAACAGACAGAATGCTCAGTGACTTCTCAATGATAGCCGTGCAACTGACGATACAGACCCGGTGTCACCCCGGTCCATTTTTTAAATGCACGGTGGAAGGTACTTGTTTCACTAAAGCCGACTTGTTGTGCGACATCTTCAAGCGTCAAATCTGGATTGAGCAGCAAATGAATTGCGGCGTCACGACGTAACGCATCTTTAACCCCTTGATAGCTCTTGCCTTCGGCTGCCAGACGACGACGTAAGGTTTGTGGCGACAGATATAGCATCGAGGCTACATCATTGAGCGTCAGCATTTCTTCGCCAATTTGGCTCTTGAGCACCTCACGAATCCGAGAGGTAAGCGAATTGGTATTCTTAAACTTGATCAGGAGCTGTGCAGGGGCGGCCTTTAAAAACTCTTCAAGGGTTTTTTCGTCTTGGCGAATAGGCAAATCCAGATAATCCGCAGCAAATGTAATTTCGGTGCGTGGTGCATCAAACTGCATGACCGGTGCAAAAAACAGTGCATCGTATTCGTCTGCATGTGCCGGACGCGGATAGCTAAAGTGGACGCGTTCTAACGGTAGACGACGTTCGATCAACCATGATGCCAGACCGTGCCAGATCATCAGCATACTCTCGGTAATAAAATGGTCGGGATCGAGTGTTTTAGGAATAAGAGGCACCAGACGTGCTTCGTGTTTATCGCGCTCAAGCGTCACCGACCATTCATCGCCAAAAAGTTTATAAAACTGAGACGATAACTCAAGCGCTTGGCCGAGGGTTTTGGCATGAATAATCAGTTGGCACATAATGGCAAAGGTACCCAGACGACGCGGCTGCACATCAAAACCGACATGCTCGTCTTGAGTGACCATCCACAGCATTTTGATAAAGCGTGTGTATTGTTCTGGGGAAATACGGGCTTTAGGCTGGCGTAATAATTCTGCCTCGATTCCAACGTGGGACAGTAAGGTTTCGACATCCATGCCTAGGCGTTTTACGCCTGTTAACGCCGCATTCACAAAGTGGATACTAATGGTATCGCGGTTTACGTTTAATCCTTCGGTCTCTTTGATGTTCACTTGCAGTTGGCCTAAATGACTTTAAAAAATATTGGATTGGCGATTTACAACACGGGTAAATCATTTTCTTTATGTTAAATTGCCGAAATGATCAAGGTAAATGGCTGAACATGACATTGTGTCCTTTGTTTTACATTTTTATGATGAAGTAAAATAGTCAAAAAGAGTGATAACAAGATCATGAATACCCCATTAGCTGGACTGCGCGTTCTGGATTTTTCAACGTTATTGCCCGGGCCATTTGCCACCTTATATTTAGCAGATTTAGGTGCAGATGTCATACATATTGAGTCACCGACACGTCCGGATTTGGTCCGAATTATGCCACCGTATGCCAATGGGCAGGCCACAGCACACAGTTACCTAAATCGAAATAAACAATCGATTACGTTAGATTTAAAAGACCGTGCAAGTATCGAGAAAATTTACGCCAAAATTCAGGAGGTTGATATTGTCGTTGAACAATTTCGGCCCGGCGTCATGACACGTTTGGGGTTAGATTATGCAACCTTAAGTGCGCTCAATCCGGCTTTAATTTACTGCTCAATTACCGGCTATGGGCAAACTGGAACATATCGGGATCGTGCCGGACATGACATTAACTATGTGGCGCTGTCGGGTATTGCTGGATATGGGGGGCGTAAGACATCGGGGCCACCCCCATTGGGCATACAAATTGCCGATGTGGCCGGCGGCGCATTGCACGCCGTGATTGGCATTTTAACTGCCGTGATTGAACGGTCAAAAAGTGGGCTAGGTCAGCATGTCGATATTTCAATGACCGACTGTGCTGCTGGGCTAAATGCCATGAGTGCCGCAGCGACATTGGCAGCAGAAGTGCCACCGCGTGCAGAAAGTGAGGTCCTCAATGGAGGCAGCTTTTATGACTATTATGAAACCGCTGATGGACGATACTTCTCGATTGGCGGGCTAGAGCCGCAATTTATACAGGCGCTGGCGGTGGCTTTGGACTTACCGATTCTGGCGCAAAAAGCTGCATCGTTTCTTGATGACGATCGTCTCGCGGTTAAGGCAGCACTGAAAGACAAAATAAAAAGTAAAACTTGGGAGCAATGGCGAGAGATTTTTGCTTCGCTGGATGTTTGTGCCGAGCCCGTTTTGTATTTAGAAGAGGCCTTAAATTCAGAATTGGCCGTTGAGCGAAATTGGTCAGTTGAGGTGCCTTTGGCATCGGATTCAGAAAAGGTCGAGAGACAACTGGCATGCCCAATTAAATTTTCACGTTCTGAGGCTCAGTATCGGTTTACCGGGCAGACTTTGGGGGCTGGTCGCTGGGATTGAAGCACCAAAAATGACCACTTATTCATTTTTTTTCATAAAAGTTGTAAAAAATGAAGCAAAAGTTACTTTTTTGATGGGCGATTGATTAAAATAATTCGTAACACAATCTCACACAACCACATAAAAGGTTACGTAACAATGAAATTAGGGACAACATTCGCTGTTTCTTGTCTCTCAGTATTATCACTGAGTATCTGGACGCAACAAGCTGTAGCCGCTTCTGCGTTTGATCCATCAAGCCCATGGATGCTAGGGGACTGGAACGGCAAACGTACCGAATTACAACAAAAAGGCTATGACTTCAGCATGGGGTACACTGGGGAAGTGGCAACCGTACTGGATTCTAAAGATACTTCAAGCCACGGGACAGAATATTCAGGCCAACTGGCACTCGGCACCCACTTTGATTTACAAAAGCTTTTGGGTTGGCAAGATACCGAAGCACAAATTACTCTGACCTATCGTGATGGTCGAAACCTGACCAATACAGCGCCTGCGCTCGCAGGACAGTTGAGTTCGGTTCAGGAAGTTTGGGGACGCGGTCAAACTTGGCGTTTGACAGATTTGTGGATCAAAAAGAAATTTTTTGATCAAGCATTGGATGTGAAGGTCGGCCGTTTTGGTGAAGCTGAAGATTTCAACAGCTTTGCCTGTGATTTTCAAAACCTTGCACTGTGTGGTTCACAAATGGGCAACTGGGCCGGCGATCAGTGGTACAATTGGCCTGTTAGCCAATGGGCGGCACGTGTAAAATACCAAGTGACTCCTGAAGTCTATGCACAAGTGGGCGTATTCGAATATAATCCTGAAAACTTAAAGCGCAGTAAAGGCTTTAACTTAAGTACAGATGGTTCACACGGCGCCTTAATTCCGGTAGAGCTTGTCTGGACACCAAAACTCGGTGCAAACCAATTGAAAGGTGAGTATCGCGCGGGCTATTATTATAGTACTGCCGATGCCAATAAACTGGACGATCAAGGTAATGCACTTGCTGAAACTGGTCACAAACAAGGTGGCTGGATCACGGCAAGACAACAAGTGACTGCTCATCAGGGCAATGCAGAACGCGGCTTGTCGATTTGGGCAAATGCCGCATTCTTTGATGACAAAACCAATGCAGTCAGTGATGTGCAAAACATCGCGCTCAGCTATATTGGCGCCTTCGATTCGCGTCCAAAAGATGAAATTGCACTTGGTTTTGCCCGTATTCATAAAGAAATCGACGGTTTCGACAATGAATATAATGCAGAGCTTTACTACGGTATTCATGCTGCAAACTGGTTAACGATTCGACCAAACGTACAATATGTACGCAATGTCGGTGCAATCAAAGATGGAAATAATGCTTGGGTTGGCGGCATCAAATTCCAGACAGTATTTTAATTTGAAATTGTATTAACCAAATTTCTTTTGAGACGCAATATCGTTGTGACTCAGCAGAAATTCAGTCGTTATACGAAGTATATGCCCCTCATATACTTCTACTTCCTATAACAGATTAAAAAAACAATTTATTCGAGGTGGTATTATGTCTCAACCATCTTCAAATTCAGGATTACGAACCTTGACCGTAGTGATAGCTGCGGTGATTGGCCTATTCCTGCTCGTTGGAGGTATCTGGCTCACTGTACTCGGTGGGTCAATTTATTACGTGATCGCGGGTCTTGCATTACTGGTTTTTGCATGGCTATTACGCAAGCGTTCAACAGCTTCATATTGGTTGTATGCCGCATTAATGCTCGGCACAACCCTATGGGGTGTGTGGGAAGCTGGAACAGATTTCTGGGCTTTGGCACCACGTTTAGACATTCTGGGTGTATTGGGTCTATGGATTTTAATTCCAGCGATCAGCCGTGGCATGGACAATGCCAAATCGGGCAAAATTGCGCTATCGTCGACGCTTGCAATTTCAATCGTGGTGATGGTTTATGCCATTTTTAACGATCCGCAAGAAATCAATGGTGTGATCAAGAGTGAACAACCTAAAACTGCACAAGCAGTTGAAGGAGTTGATCCTGCCGATTGGCCTGCGTATGGTCGTACCCAAGGCGGTGTGCGTTATTCACCTTTGACTCAAATCAATGATCAAAACGTGAAAGACTTGAAAGTGGCATGGACTTTCCGTACAGGCGATCTCAAAAAAGAGGGCGATTCTGGCGAAACCACCAACCAAGTCACGCCAATCAAAATTGGCAACAACATGTATATGTGTACCACACACCAGTGGTTGATTGCACTTGATCCTGCGACAGGTAAAGAAAAATGGCGTTTTGATCCGAAACTTAAAGCGGACAAAACCTACCAGCACTTAACCTGCCGTGGCGTGATGTACTACGATGCCAACAATACCACCGAGTTTGCAACCAGCTTAAAGGCGAAGCAACCGACCGTATCGGCTGAGTGTCCACGTAAAGTGATTTTGCCTGTAAATGACGGCCGTTTGGTTGCAGTAAATGCAGACACCGGTAAAAAATGTACAGACTTTGGTGTAAATGGTGAAATTGATTTACAAAAATCAATGCCATATGCCTATCCGGGTGGTTATAACCCAACTTCACCAGGCATTGTATCGGGTACCACCATTGTGATGGCTGGTTCTGTGACTGACAACTTCTCGACCAAAGAACCATCAGGTGTATTACGTGGTTATGACGTAAATACGGGTAAGTTGGTTTGGGCATTTGACACAGGTTCGAAAAATCCAAACGTGATTCCTGAGCATCCTGAAGAATTTGTCAATAACTCACCGAATGCATGGGCACCGTTGGCATACGATCCAAAACTCGATATTGTTTATGTACCGACAGGTGTAGGCACACCAGATATTTGGGGCGGCGACCGTACAGAGTTAAAAGAGCGTTATGCAAACTCAATGTTGGCACTTAATGCAACAACAGGTCAAATTGTCTGGAGTTTCCAAACCACACATCATGATTTGTGGGATATGGACGTACCGTCACAGCCATCATTGATGGATGTTAAAGTGAAATCGGGCGAAACGATTCCTGCAATTTATGTGTTGACCAAAACTGGTAACGTGTTTGTACTTGACCGTCGTAATGGTAAGCCAATTATACCAGTGACTGAAAAACCTGTACCACAGACTGTAAAACGCGGCCCACAAACCAAAGGCGAATATTATTCTGCAACTCAACCTTTCTCTGAGTTGAACCTTGCGCCAAAAGACAAATTGACCGACAAACAAATGTGGGGTGCCACGATGTTTGACCAGTTAATGTGTCGTGTATCATTTAAACGTCTAAATTATGATGGCATTTATACGCCACCATCTGAAAATGGTACGTTGGTATTCCCGGGTAATCTGGGCGTATTTGAATGGGGCGGTATGTCGGTTAACCAAGATCGTCAAGTTGCAGTCATGAATCCATTGGCACTTCCATTTGTGAGCCGATTGATCCCAATGGATCCAAACCGTCCGCAAAAAGTCAAAGGTGCTGGCACAGAGCACGGTATTCAGCCAATGTACGGCACGCCGTATGGTGTTGAAATCAGTGCTTTCCTTTCTCCATTTGGTTTGCCGTGTAAGCAACCAGGCTGGGGCTATGTGGCGGGTGTCGATTTGAATACCCATGAAGTGGTTTGGAAAAAGCGTATCGGAACCATCCGTGACAGCTTGCCAAATTTATTCCAGTTGCCACCTTTGAAAATTGGTGTACCTGGTTTGGGTGGAACCATTTCAACTGCTGGAAACGTGATGTTTGTTGCCGCAACACAAGACAACTACATCCGCGCATTTAATGTTAGCAATGGTGAAAAATTGTGGGAAGCACGTTTACCAGCCGGTGGACAAGCAACCCCAATGACCTATGAAATCAACGGTAAGCAATACATCGTGATCATGGCTGGTGGTCATGGTTCATTCGGAACCAAGATGGGTGACTATCTTGTGGCCTATGCATTGCCCAACTAAACGCTAAGATTTCAATCTGATTTAAAAAGAAAGGTGTATTCGCTTCGGCGAGTACACCTTTTTTATTTTCAATGTTGGGTGAATAAAGTAACTGATTATGGGTTAAAGCGCATTAAAGTAAAATAATGAAAAGAGTTCATTCAACTAAAAAAGGCAATAAGCTTAGTATTGTAATTATTTCACAAAAGGCCAGACATCTGGATCAACATAATCCTGATCGATTCGATAGCCATTTTCAATGGCCACTTTTTCATCCATTCCTCTGGACTTTTTAGCTCGTAAAACTTCTTGTTTAAATGCTTGTTCTAGCTCTTGTGGAGCCATTTTGTAAGCATCTGATATCATATTTCTTTCGGCATAGCGAATAGTTTCAAATGCATAGCGAACGATATATTGCTCTTTACCGTCTTCTGTTTTTTTAGTTTGTTTTAATCTAATGCTGACAAAAATACCATTGGCATATAGGCGATATCCAATCGAGTTTCCAACGCTTTCACTTATAATTTTTTGCCACTCTTCGTAGCTGAAGATATAATTGGGATCGATAACATAACCAGATTCCATTAAATATCTTATATTATCTATTTTAGCTATTCTTGGATTATATCTTGCGATGTAAACTTTCCATCCAGCCTGATTGATTCGTTTCATTAACTCGACATAGCCTTGATAAGCGTGTTCGGGCGTTACAAACTCTTCTTTATTTAAACCTGAGTTAATGCGAAGTTTTTGAATCCCATCTTCTGGATTAAATGAAGTGCCTAAAACTGAAAAGACGTGATCAATCAACAAGCTATTTTCACCATTTTCAATCTTGATCTTTCCTAAGTCTGGTGGTGTAAACTTTAACGTTTTAAATCCTGCACCAGAAGGATGGCTTTCGGAACGGTTAAGCTGATGCTGAGCAAAATCTTTAAATCCTTGTGGACCGAAATGTAAAGAATAAGGTGGTTGATGGCTAAAATTTTTATTGGATTCATCTAAAGTGGGTTGGCAGGCGCATAGAAGTAAACCAAAGAGCACAAAAGTGAGATAACAGATTCGATTTGTACTCATGGCATTCTCACCACTGAAAATTAATTATTTCACAAAAGGCCAGACATCTGGATCAACATAATCCTGATCGATTCGATAGCCATTTTCAATTGCCTCTTTTTCGTCCATTTCTCTGGACTTTTCAGCTCGTAAAACTTCTTGTTTAAATGCTTGCTCTAGCTCTTGTGGGGTCATTTTGTAAGCATCTGATATCATATTTCTTTCGGCATAGCGAATAGTGTCAAATGCATAGCGAACGATATATTGTTCTTTACCATCTTCTGTTTTTTTAGTTTGTTTTAATCTAATGCTGACAAAAATACCATTGGCGTATAGACGATATCCAATCGAGTTTCCAACGCTTTCACTTATAATTTTTTGCCACTCTTCGTAGCTGAAGATATAATTGGGATCGATAACATAACCCGATTCCATTAAATATCGAAGATTATCTTCTTTTGCGATGCGCGGCATACTTCTTATAAAATAATTTTTCCATCCAGCCTGATTGATTCGTTTCATTAATTCGACATAGCCTTGATAAGCGTGTTCGGGCGTTACAAACTCTTCTTTGTTGAGGCCTGTATCAATATCAAGACCCTGAATCCCATCTTCTGGATTAAATGAAGTGCCTAAAACAGAAAAGACGTGATCAATCACTAAGCTATTGACACCATTTTCAATCTTGATCTTTCCTAAGTTCGGGGGAGTAAAATCTAATTCTTTAAATCCTGCGCCAGAAGGATGATTTTCGGAACGGTTAAGCTGATGCTGAGCAAAATCTTTAAATCCTTGTGGGCCGAAATGTAAAGAATAAGGTGGTTGATTCATGGAATTTTTCTCTAGTTTTTTGGGGGCTGGTTGACAAGCAGTGACAAGTAAACTGATGAGTAAACTTATGATGAGATAAATAATTCGATTAGATTTTTCCATCATTACTGTCCTTGCCCACTTTAAAATCTGCTTGACTATTGCCCCAACCTGCAATAATTCCCAATTCCTTTTCTAAAAAAGAACGACCATGCTCATTGAGCATTAACCGATGGTATTTCTTTGCAGCCTCATTAATCCATTCCATACGGCTATCATAATTTTCAACTTTTGTATGCGGTAATGGTTCGCTATAGACCGACTCGGGTAATTCATCAATTACACCATTATGGCGCCCTTGATAGGCTCGTTTCATGCTTTGCATATTGTATGTACTTGGCAAAATAGTTTGAGACACTCTGACGGGTTTAACTGCTTCAGCACAGTAATCGCTTGAAAGCACCAAGGTACTATCTGGTAGTCTTGTAACACGTTGAAAGATGGCTTGTTTTTCTACTTTCCAGTCATTCCAGACTAATTTTTGCAAAATGTTGAATTGTTCTTGCACAGCGATCGCCATAAGATGATCAAAAAGGTCGTCCTTACAAAGAAAAAAACTAGATTTTCTTGTTTGTCCTTTTCTTTTAAAAATAGCTTCTATTTTTGGCAGATACCCAAATGCATCAACTATTTCTTTGGTGCACTTTAACTGCTCAATGATCGGTAAACAGCTTGACCAAGGGATATTATAAACTTGAGATTGAATATGGGTGAATTGAGAAACATTTCTCAGTTTTTTACAACTTAGGAACGTGGCTGACGACATACTCCAAGCATAGTGCCAAGGTGCAATGTCCATAAATAACCATAAATTGCCTTTGGCAAAAGAGTGAATGGGATCTCGTACTAGACCAATAGGAAACCATTTATAACCCCATGTCGTTAATCCATGTTTAAAAATTGCAGCGACTGTTTTTGAAGCAAATGCGCCAAGCCCCATCCAATAGTAACGACCAATCAACTGCTTATTGCCATGTATCTCTTGCTCAAGATAAATCTTTGCATAAACGGAGGCGATTCGCCGTGCTCTCGCTTCATAGCCAGGTTCTAATTTATATAAATTTTTATTTTTATCTTTTAAGTTAGAAACACGTTTTATTGCTACTTGTTGGTGGATTTCCCAGAAGGTTAAGCAATCGCATTGAAGGGTTTTGCAGCTGTTTTCTTGGGTGTTGGTATTTCCTTCCCAATTCAAAGTTCCCATTCGCTTTAATCTCCTTCGTCTTCAACTTCTAAAGAAATCCAATTTAGATCAACACGCAAATTTTCTTCCGCCGGAGTATTAATACGTTTTGATAAACCTTTTCGATCTGTTGTAGAGACAAAACTTTGCTCTTGACTGGAAACACGATATTCCACATCCGACATTTCTTCACCTGATGGTAAAGTTAATTTAAATTTTTCGTTGTAAGGTTCAAATGAAGGCAAACCTTGAACATTCACTCCAACTTCTGAACCCTGTTGAAACAGATGCTGGCCAGCTTTCGCCTCAAACTTTGAAGGCGTAATAATAGTGATACCATTTTTATTAATGATGATTTGAGAACCACCTGCCATAGCTTTACCTATTTTTTTATTAATTTATAAAAATAGCCCAATGTGGACTAATATAAGAAAAATAAATCAGTATTTTCGAGTAGAAAATGACATTTATCATCGCGATTCAATTAAATGATAGCATTATTGTTGCAGCAGACAATAAGAAAGTTGTAGTCGAAAACTCAGATGAATTACGATTTCGTTCAATTCATGCGACCAAAATTCGAATATGGGAAAATGGGATAATTACTGGAGCTGGAGAAGATATCGTCATACATAGAGCGGTTGAACTCTTTAAAAGTATTGCAAATCAAAATTTAGATAAATTACCTCTATGCTTGAATGTATCCAGAGAAATCAGAGAGTTAGAGATTGGTTCAAATCACGATCAGGTTGAAAATACAAAATTACTTCATTCGAGTTATTCAGAAAAAGGCGCTCAGCTTTATATCACTCAAAGATTTGAATCCAGTCAACCCTATATAATGAGCACTGTAGAATCGATGGAGATTGTTGTTTGGCTATTTGACCCCAATATTGAGAAAATTCGTTACGATTTACAACAACTACAACAAAATTTAAGAGACTTCACTACATTTTCCACGCAAATCGAGTGGGTGCATTATTATCTTCGCTATTTATGTCCAATTTTTAAAAAACAAAGTCAACAAGATGCATGGATGAGTCAAAGTTTTGATTTCTTTTTTCAAACAAAAGAGGACTATTTAATAGGTCATATTCCCAATACTCAAATTTCAGATTTAGATATTGAATTCAAAGAAATTACACTAGTTACCGCATCGATATAAGATAGATCATTCGGCTTAAAGCCTAGACAAAAAGATTTACAATAGGAAGATTCATCGCAAGAGTGTGTACTTAATATGAGATGTAAAACCGCACAACACTCTTATCAATAAAACCGTTATTAAATATCCAAAAAAAGCATTTTGTTGATGAATCAAAGCTCGTTATGCTAGACGCCTTTATAATGAATCTACTAGCCATACGCCATGTATTTATATACTGATTTCGATCAACAGTTGATTAATGAACGCGTTGCTCAGTTCCGTGATCAAACCGAACGCTACTTAGCTGGAAAGCTCACCGAAGATGAATACCGTCCATTGCGTTTGCAAAATGGTCTTTACGTACAGCGTTATGCACCGATGCTGCGTATCGCGGTGCCGTATGGCTTGATGAATTCAAAACAATTACGCAAAATTGCAGAAATTTCAAAAGAATATGACCGTGGATATGCACACGTTTCTACGCGTCAAAATATTCAGTTGAACTGGCCAGCACTTGAAAATGTACCCGATATATTGGCAGAGCTTGCTACAGTACAAATGCATGCCATTCAAACCAGTGGTAACTGTATTCGTAATACCACTACAGATCAGTATGCGGGTGTTGTTGCGGGTGAAATTGCCGATCCGCGCCCGACCTGTGAATTGATTCGTCAGTGGAGTACTTTCCATCCAGAATTTGCGTTTTTACCACGTAAATTCAAAATTGCGGTGTCTGCACTTGAAGAGAAAGATCGTGCTGCAACGTCGTTTCATGACATTGGTGTCTACATTGTCAGAAACGATGCAGGTGAGATGGGCTACAAGATTAAAGTGGGTGGTGGTTTAGGCCGTACCCCAATTATTGGAAGTGTCATTCGTGAGTTTTTGCCACGTGAAGACCTCATTGCCTATTTAGATGCCGTCCTTCGCGTATACAACTTACACGGCCGTCGTGATAACAAATATAAAGCACGTATCAAAATTTTGGTCAAAGCTTTAACACCTGCGGTATTTGCTGAGAAAGTAGAAGCCGAGTTTGCACAAATCCGCGAATCTTTAAAAATTCAGCCTGAAGTGTTAAATAAACTGGATCAGGTGTTCACACCATTTACTTATCAAGCGTTGAACGACGAAGATTTTAGTACAGTGTTTGCTGAGCATCCAAAATTCAAGCAGTGGTACAACATCAATACCAATGCCCATAAAGTCAAAGGCTATCGTATTGTAAACATTAGCTTGAAGCGTGCAGGGGTTGCGCCAGGCGATATGACCACAGAAGAAATGAATTTGATTGCGGATCTGGCAGACCAATATACCTTTGGTGAGCTACGTACCACACACGAACAAAATATTTCACTGGTCGATGTGCCTCAAAAAGATTTGTTTGCATTGTGGCAAACGCTTGAGCAGCACAATATGGCCCGTGCGCATATTGGCTTCCTGACCGATATTATTTGCTGTCCGGGGGGTGATTTCTGTTCATTGGCAAATGCGAAATCGATTCCAATTTCAGAAGCCATTACCCGTCGTTTTGAAGATCTCGATACCATCTATAACTTGGGTGAGCTTGATCTGAATATTTCAGGCTGTATGAACGCCTGCGGTCATCACCATGTCGGTAATATTGGTATTTTAGGCGTGGATAAAAAAGGCGCAGAATTTTACCAGATCACGCTCGGCGGTAACGCGGATCACGATGCTTCGATTGGCGACATCTTGGGGCCATCATTTGCAGCCGATGCCGTACCTGATGTGGTAGAAGAAATTTTAAATACCTATCTGGATTTGCGTCAGGATCAAGAACGTTTTATCGATACCTATCGCCGTGTTGGCATTCAACCTTTTAAGGAGCGCGCATATGCTTAATCCAGCATTACAGGTGCTTGCTAAAGACGGCAGCATTGCAGATAACACCTATCAACCGATTGCCGAAGACGGTGTGATTCCGGCAGGGGATGTGGTGGTGACCACTGCACAACTGGATCAACTTACCGCGATCCAAGGTAAAAAAGCGCTGTACATCACGGTGAATGACTCACCAGAAACGCATCAATTTCCGCTGGATCAGCTCGATGCGATTTTTATTGAGTTTGCAGGTTTCAATGATGGCCGTGGTTATTCATTTGCTGCATTATTGCGCCGTCAGGGGTATCAAGGTGAACTACGTGCAGTCGGTGATATTTTCAAAGATGTACTGAACTACTTAAAACGTTCTGGCTTTGATACGTTTGTCATTAAAGAAGGCAAAGACATTCAGGAAGCTGCTGCGGGCTTAAATGACTTCCGTCAACCGTATCAGGCTTCTACAGCCGTACCTCAAGCCGACTATCAAACTGGGGCTTAAACCAGTTGACATTAAAAAAGCGGGCTTAAGCCCGCTTTTTTAATTGCTGACAAATGTGTTCTGGCCATTCAAATCAGATCATGGTGTATGTGAGTGGCGCGTTCTATATCAGGCCATTTAAACCAAATGATGAGATTGATCGATTAGAAGTAAGCTCGCAATAATGATCATTAATGCACCAGAAACTTGGCTGATACGCTGTGCCGCATGTGGCCGGGTTTTGAGTAGTGCATGAGAACCAAAACCCACCGCATAATAAATGACGCTACATGTTGCCAGATGAATCATCCCCAGCACTAAAATTTGGGTTGAAACAGTAAAACCAGAAGATAAATCGATAAATTGTGGCAGCAAAGCAAAAAACAATAAAAATACTTTCGGATTTAACCCGCTAATGCACAGACCTTTAACCAACCAGTGCCGTGTCTGACTCGTAGTAGTGAGTAACGCGGAAGAATGACGAAGCTCAGCGGGATTTTTGAGTAAGCTGATCCCGAGCCAGAGTAAATACAGTGCGCCTGCTGCTGTTAATACCTGAAGCAATAGAGGTGAACCATTCACAATCGCACCAATGCCTGTGGCGACAAGGAGTGTACTCAATGCATGCCCAAGCAGCAGTCCAAACACAGCGGGAATCACCACTCGTCCACGGATCCCCGCTGTGATGGCATAAGCCCAATCGGCGCCGGGAGTTAAAATAAACAACGCGGAAACACCCCAAAATGTCAGCAAGGTATTCATATTCATTGTCATCTTCCTAAATCGAGTAAGTACAAGCGGGCGTAAATGAGCGTAACGATATGTAGAAAAGCATAGCCAGAACAGATTAGAATGTGCTGTTAAAGACTTGCTCAAAAAATGATAAAAAGGAGAGTTTCTTCTATATGGATAAGATGGATAAGAAGATTCTTGCGGAACTTCAGCAAAATGGACGATTATCTTTGACTGAGCTGGCTGAAAAAATTGGTTTGAGCCTGTCGCCGTGCCATCGTCGTGTACGTGCACTCGAAGAATCGGGTGTGATTCGGGGGTACCGTGCCCAGCTTGAACCTGCACTGATTGGACTACAATTTGCGACCATTGTGTTTGTCACGCTACGCGATGGTGACAAAGCCTCGGTGAGCGCATTTGAAGAAGCGGTGATCGAGATTCCACAAATTGTGCAGGCGCAGCGCCTCTTTGGAGATCCTGATTATATGCTGCATGTGGTGACTAAGGATTTGCTGAGTTTTCAAAAACTCTACGATGAGCGCCTTTCGGCGATGCCGAATGTACAGCGTTTAATTTCGACCATGGTCATGAAAAATGTGGTCACTGATCGTTTGTATCCTATTTAGTCAGGTAATACAGTTTTCATTTGAGTCGATCGATGAATTCGCATTGATAGCTACCCGAAATCGATGTGTAATCTGCTTTAAAAAGAGAAATATCAAAGCGGTTATTAAAAAATTTACGCAAAATTTACGCCCTGTGTTTTTTGATATATAGAGAATTTACGCGTTAAATTTCCATACTAATGTCAACGTATTTAAACGATGGCATTTGCAATGTGGGAATTTATAACCGTGTTTGTGCTTGCGCTGATTTTGGCCTATCCGCTCGGTCATTATCTTGCCGATGTGATGCAAGCCAAACCGATGAAAAGCGATCGTCTGTTTCGTTGGATCGAACAGCCTCTCTATCGAACACTCGGCGTTCGGCAAACTGGAATGAACTGGCGGCAATATCTGGGCGCGTTCGTGATAAGTAACGTGGTGTTACTTGTAGTGAGTGTAGTGATCCTCATGACGCAGGCATGGCTTCCACTCAATCCAGACCATGTTCCCAATATGAAATGGGATTTGGCCTTACATACCACCATTTCTTTTTTAACCAATACCAACCAGCAGCATTATTCGGGGCAGGCACAGCTCTCTTATTTGTCACAAATGACCGTGATTGTGGGCATGCAGTTTTTATCACCGATCATTGGTTTGGCCTTGCTGACGGCTATGCTGCGTGCACTTTTTTTACAATCGGGTAAAACCCAAAGCAAAGACAAACAACATTGGCAAGAGATCAATCTTGGCAATTACTGGCTGGATTTGATACGTCCATTACTGCGCTTCTTTTTGCCTTTAGCTTTTGTTTTTTCATTACTTCTGACATGGCAAGGTGTGCCTGCGACATTATCGGGCGGGCCGGTTGCCCAAAATCTGGATCAAAGTGTCGAAGTCAAAACACAGCATATTCCATTAGGGCCAGTCGCGCCGATGGTCGCGATCAAACAGTTGGGCAGTAATGGCGGAGGCTGGTATGGCCCAAACAGCAGTGTGCCACTTGAAAATCCAACGCCGTTCTCCAACGTGATTGAAATGCTGGCGATCTTACTGATTCCATTGTCTGTGGTGTTTATGATCGGACGCTTTGTACAGCGCCGTAAACTGATGTGGATGATTTTTGGCACCATGCTGCTGATGTCGTTGGCATCTACCATGTTGTCGATGTGGACCGAAAAATTTTCACTCTTGCCCAATGTGGCACAAATGGAAGGTAAGGAAGTCCGCTTTGGGGTGGAAGCATCTGCGCTATGGAGTAGTTTGACCACGCAGGTGAATAATGGCTCGGTCAATATGATGCACGACTCGTCTTCACCCCTAAACGGTTTGGTGCAGCTCTGTAACATGTTAATCAATGCCATTTGGGGCGGTATTGGTTGTGGCGTGTTGCAGTTCTTTATTTACCTGCTTCTTGCAGTGTTCATTGCAGGGTTAATGACGGGACGTACCCCCGAGATTTTAGGCCGAAAAATTGAAGTCACCGAAATTAAATTACTCGCTTTTGTGATCTTGCTGCAACCCGTCGTCATTTTAGGGCTTACCGCACTCGCCATTGCTTTTCCGTCATTGACGGCCAACTCCAATCCGGCCTTTCACGGCATCAGCCAAGTGTTTTATGAATATGTTTCGGCTTTTGCCAATAACGGTTCTGGTTTTGAAGGTCTGGGAGACAACACGGTGTGGTGGAATTTAAGTGCAAGTGTCGCGCTATTGGCGGGCCGCTATAGCGTGCTCATTGTGCCTGTATTAATCGCGGTCAGCTTGGCCACCAAGCCTAAAGCCACAGAAGGTAAAGGCTCATTGCATATCGAGTCACCCACCTTTGCTCTCACACTGATTGGCATTGTACTGATCTTAACGGTATTGCAGTTTATGCCAGTACTGGTTTTAGGCCCAATCGCAGACTATCTGTCGGTCCATATTTAACGCTGGAGCACGCATTATGAACTCGTCTCATGCGAACAAAATGACGATCTTGAATAAAGAAATTATTCAACAAACTTTTTATAAACTGCTCCCGCAGCATGCATTTCGAAATCCGGTCATGGCGTGTGTGTGGGTCGGTACGGTGCTTACTGTCGTGGCGACACTTATGGGCAGTACCAGTCTGGGCTTTGGTTTGCTCTTGACACTAATCTTGCTGGTCACGGTGCTATTTGCCAACTACGCCGAAGCAGTTGCAGAAGCCAAAGGGCGCGGGCAGGCTGCATCATTGCGTCAAGCACGTGAAAATCTGATGGCGAATACACTCACCGATCTTGATTCATCTCAGACACCTGAGCTGATATCGGCCAATCTACTTAAAAAAGAGGATTTGGTACTGATCAAAGCGGGCGAGATTATACCCGCCGATGGTGAGATTGTGCGCGGCTTTGCCACCATTAATGAGTCGGCGGTGACGGGTGAATCTGCGCCTGTACTGCGTGAAGCCAATACCGACCGCTCTGGTGTGATTGCGGGCACGAAAGTGCTGACCGATCAGATTGTTGTGCGTGTGAGCAATGAAGCGGGCCATAGCTTTCTCGATAAAATGATCGCACTGGTCGAAGGAGCAAACCGTCAGAAAACGCCGAACGAAATTGCATTGGGAATCTTATTAAATATCATGACCATCACCTTTATTGTGGTGGTGGTGACCTTGCCTTTTATTGGCTCAATGGTAGGCATCAAGATCAGTGTAGTTTTACTGGTGGCTTTATTGGTCTGCCTTATTCCGACCACCATTGGCGGTTTGTTACCTGCAATCGGGATTGCTGGCATGAACCGTGCCCTAAAAGCCAATGTATTGGCCAAATCGGGTAAAGCGGTTGAAGTCGCTGGTGATATTGATGTGTTACTGCTAGATAAAACAGGCACGATTACTTATGGCGATCGGCAGGCCACGGCGTTTTATCCGCTCACTGGTATCGGGATGAGTGAGCTGCGTCAGGCAGCCATGATGACCTCTTTTGCCGACCCGACACCAGAAGGGAAGTCGGTGGTGAGTTTAGCCAGAGAAATGGGCGAAACTGTACAAGAACCCGAACAGGCAGCGTTTATTCAGTTTAGTGCAGCAACTCGTTTATCCGGTGTCGATCTGGCCGATGGTCATCAAATTCGTAAGGGCGCGCTTGATGCAATTTTAGGATTCACCGAGCAAGATATCCGCAACAATATCGAGCTAAAAACCCGCGTAGAGCAAGTGGCATCTAAGGGTGCTACGCCGCTGGTGGTTGCCGCCAATCATACGATTTTAGGTGTGATTGAATTATCGGATGTGATCAAGCAAGGTATTAAAGAGCGTTTTGCTTTACTGCGCGAAATGGGCATCAAAACCATTATGGTGACAGGTGATAACCCACTGACCGCAGCCGCGATTGCCGCAGAAGCGGGAGTCGACGACTACATTGCCGAAGCCAGACCAGAAGACAAGCTGGCCTGTATCCGAAACGAACAAGCCGAAGGAAAACTGGTGGCCATGGTTGGCGATGGTACTAACGACGCACCTGCACTGGCACAAGCCGATATTGGGCTGGCCATGAACTCGGGGACTCAGGCCGCCAAAGAAGCCGGTAACATGGTCGATCTGGATTCAGACCCAACCAAATTGCTGGATGTGGTTGAAATTGGTAAACAGCAACTGATTACCCGTGGCGCATTAACCACCTTTTCATTGGCCAACGATGTTTCTAAATACTTCGTGATTTTACCGGCCTTGTTTGCTGTTGCGGTACCGCAGCTTGAGGTTTTAAACATTTTGCACTTGGGTAGCCCAAAAAGTGCCGTGATTTCAGCATTGATTTTTAATGCCTTGATTATTCCAATGTTGATTCCGCTGGCACTCCGTGGGGTCAAGTTTAAACCTGCCAGTGCACTGCAACTGCTACGCCGTAATATGCTGATCTACGGCGTGGGAGGTGTCGTGTTCCCGTTTATTGCCATCAAACTGATTGATCTTATGGTCGCGGTGTGGATTTAGGAGCCAACGATGAATACTTTATTGAATCATTCAGATTTAAATACAACTGCTGTGGAATCATCGACTTCGTTATGGCGAGCCAGTATCGGGCTGGTCGTGGTGGGTTTTGGGCTCTCGGGTGCTCTCTATTCGATAGCCAGTGTGTCGGTTGCACAGCTTATTTTTCCTGTACAGGCCAACGGTAGTCTGATTGAACTTGACGGCAAAATTATAGGATCGAGCTTGGTGGGGCAGCAGGTTAAAAGTGCAGCCTATTTTCAGCCACGCCCGAGTGCCAGTAATTACAGTGTCGATGGGATGTCGGGAAGTAATCTGGCAGTATCTAATCCGCAACTGCAAAAGCAGATTCGTGAGCGTAGCATTGCTTTTGCTCAAAGCAATCAGATTGGTGGTGCTCAGGTGCCAGATGATATGATCACCGCATCGGGCAGTGGAATAGATCCGGATATTTCTCCCGAAGCCGCTCAGCTACAGATTAAACGCGTTGCACAGCAACGTCGTTTGAGTGAGCAGGAGATTCATCAACTGGTGATGCAATATACCCAAACGCCGCAATTTGGACTATATGGAGAGCCGCGTGTGAATGTACTCAAGCTGAATCTGGCACTGGATCAACGCTCGACCCAACCCGCTCGATAGGACAGAACTGATGCAGATTGACCGCAATGAAAAAGCCGATGCTTGGTTGGCGCAAACGCAACGTGAGCAATCTGGGCGTCTTGCCATTTTTTTAGGTGCTGCACCTGGCGTGGGTAAAACCTATGCCATGCTCACGCGGGCGCATGAGCTGATGCAGCAGGGCAAACAGGTCGTTGTGGGGGTGGTAGAAACTCACGGTCGTGCCGATACAGCGCGGTTGATTGCGGGTTTAAATGTGATTCCACGTCGAGTGGTCGAGTATCAAGACCGTAAACTTGAGGAAATGGATTTAGACCAGATTCTTCACATCAAGCCTGAAATCGTGCTGGTCGATGAACTGGCCCATCGTAATGTGCCAGGCAGTCGGCATGAATATCGCTGGCAAGATGTCAATGAAATTCTGGATGCCGGAATCAATGTTTATAGCACCCTCAATATTCAGCACTTAGAAAGCCTAAACGATGTGGTGTATCAGATTACCGGCATTCGCGTGACCGAAACTGTGCCCGATGCGTTACTCAAGCGATTGAAAGATATTCGGCTGGTCGATTTGCCTGTGCCTGAACTGCTTGAGCGCATGAAACATGGCAAAATCTATCTAGACGATATGGCACCGCATGCCTTGCAGGGCTTTTTTAAACCTGCACATTTAACTGCACTGCGTGATCTGGCGATTCAGACTGTGGCGGGGCAGGTCGAAATTGATTATCGGGAAAAATCTGTGGCGCAGGGGCGCATCGTCCCGATTCAGAATCATGTGATGCTGGCCATCGATGGTTCTGTCTTTGCTGAGGATCTGGTGCGCCGTGCTCACCGCATTGCCGAGCGCCGCAATGCAACTTGGAGTGTAATTTCAATTCAAAAAAGCAAAACCTCCTCGGCGCAAAGTCTGGCCGTGAGTAAAGCATTTAATCTGGCACGTAAACTGGGTGCCGACACCTATTTGCTTTACAGTCATCAGATTGCGCCAACCATTTTGCAGGCGGCCTATGATTATGGTGCCTCAAATATTTTGCTGGGGAAAAGTCCCAAAAAAACACTTCTTGAGCGTATTCGCTCCGAGCATATTGCCGATCAGCTCCTCGACAAGCAGCATCCCTTTGAAATTACCTTTGTACAACCACTCAAAGCAACATCGTATTCGGCACAGGCTGCTGTGCCCGATCAAACATGGCTGCAACAGCACACCCATTTTCAAGCGCGAGAACTGATCGAAAGCATTTTGATTGTATTGGCAGGATTTATTGTCGCGGCCATTAGTGATCATTTTATTGGCTATACCGAGCTGGCACTGATTTTTGTGGTGACGGTGCTGGTGGTGGCCATGCGTGCCCGAATGCTCATGACCTTGCTGAGTGTTTTCGTTTGTTTTTTACTGTACAACTACTTTTTTATTGAACCCCGCTTTACCTTTAGGATTAGCGCAGAGCGTGGTGTGATTACCATCGTGATTTTTATTTTATCGGCTTTGCTGGTTGGGCGTCTGGCTAATCAGTTACGCGCACAGGTACTGAGTTTAAGGGTGGCCAATAGTGTATCGCTACAACTGCAAGAGCTTGAGCGTAAACTCTCGACGTGCGTAGATATTGCACAGGTGCTTGGTGTATCTAAACAGCATCTGGAGAGTGCACTGAAAGCCACGGCATGGTTAAGAGTGGGCGAACTTGAGGCGGGTGATCGGAGTCAGTTAAATCACAAAGACCACATTGCAGCCGACTGGACACAAAAAAATGGTCAGCCCTGTGGGCGTTTTACCAATACCCTGACCCAATCTGAGTGGTGGTTTAATCCGCTCAATCTGGCGGGGGAGCATGGTGTGATTGCACTGCGCTTTCATCCCGATTTAGACGTGATCAGTTTTGAGCAGCAGCGTTTGGCCGAGCTGATGATTGAAGATATTGCACAAACGCTGGCGCGGGTTTTACTGTCATTTCAGCTCGAAAACTCACGGGTGGTAGCCGAAACCGAGAAACTGCGATCAGCGCTTTTGTCATCGGTATCGCATGACTTACGTTCGCCTTTGGCCGCCATGATTGGCTCGGCAGATACGCTAAAATATTATAGTGCGCAATTGTCAGATACAGATCGGGACAGCCTGCTCGACACCATTCACATCGAGGGCGAACGGCTTGATCGTTATATCCAAAATCTACTCGATATGACGCGTTTGGGCCATCAGGGGCTGACGTTAAGCCGTGCATGGATCAGTATCGATGAGTTGATAGGATCGGCGACCCAGCGTTTAAAACGCTATCAACCCAATATTCAGATTGACACAAACATTGCGCCGAATTTACCCGCTTTGTATGTACATCCGGCATTAATCGAACAGGCATTATTTAATGTGCTTGAAAATGCAGCCAAGTTTTCACCTGATGCTGTTCCCATTCAGGTGAAGATCAGTGCAGTCGATGAGCAGTTTCAGATTGATATCATCGATCTGGGCATCGGGATTCCCGAGCAGGAGCGTGAGCAAATTTTTGATATGTTTTATACCATGCAGCGTGGTGATCGCGGTAAAACTGGTACTGGGCTTGGGCTTGCCATTGTGAAAGCCATTATCGGGGCACATATGGGGAGCATTGAAGCAATGGCTGGGCCGTATGGTCAAGGCACCCAAATTCGAATACGATTACCTCAACACCAAGAATAACGATGATTTATGCCGCATAGCTTTAATACACAGGCCTCGATTTTGATTATCGACGATGAGCCACAAATCCGTAAATTTCTCGATATTGCCTTACGCGCGCAGGGTTATGCGGTGCATGTGGCTGAAACCGGTATGAAAGGGCTGGAAATTTTGGCCTCTCAAGGGGCAGATCTGCTGATTTTAGATTTGGGTCTACTCGACATGGATGGTGCAGAGGTATTAAAAGAGATGCGGCAATGGTCGCAAATTCCAGTCATCGTACTCTCTGCACGTCCAGACGAGCAGCAAAAAATTAAATTGCTCGATGCGGGTGCCAATGACTACGTGACCAAACCATTTAGTATTCAGGAGTTATGTGCCCGGATTCGGGTGATGTTTCGTCAGCAACCGAGTCAAAGTGAGCATAATCTGGTTTTTAATGATGGACAGCTTTTTGTCGATGTCGCGGAGCATAGCGTGAAACTGGCTGGAGACGAGGTGGTACTCACCAAAAAAGAGTTTCAGCTACTGGCCTGACTCATTCGGCATCAGGGTAAAATTGTGACCCAAAAGCAGATTTTGTCGGAGCTTTGGGGCATTACGCATGAAGAGGACACGCATTATTTGCGTATTTTGGTCAAAAAACTCAGAACCAAGCTAGGCGACTCAGCGCTACAACCACATTATATTTTTACTGTTGCGGGCATTGGTTTGCGCTTTCAAAGCGATGTTGGCAGCGCTTAACGAGATGAGACCAAGGCGTCTGACATCACAAATTCTTCACCTTCATTTCGCTAAAGTGATGCACTAAAATCGCTGTGTTGTCTCAGCAATCCCTATTCAATATCAATGGTGAACGTGTGACCCAGACCCGTGAATATCAAGATGATGAGATTTCCCGTATTATTGAAATGGCGTGGGAAGACCGCACGCCGTTTGAAGCGATCGAGCGGGAGTTTGGCTTAAATGAGTCGGCTGTGATTCGTCTGATGCGCCAGCATATGAAATCGAGCAGCTTCAAGTTATGGCGTGAGCGAGTCACTGGGCGTAAAACCAAACATTTGCAACTGCGTTCACCCGATGTGATTCGTGGTTACTGCACTCGCCAGTATAAACATCATTAAGCCTTGAGTTTAGTGCGCTGTCGATGTCTTGGCGCGCTCACGCTTGGCTTCACGTTTGCAGCGCTCTGAGCAATAGCGCACTTCGTCCCAGCAGCGCTCCCATTTTTTACGCCACGTGTAACTGCGCTGACAATATTCACAAACTTTTTCAGGAAGATGCTGTTTTTTCATGGCTTATAACTGATCCAGATGTGTAAGTAAGTGTTCTGCGTGCGCCAGTACTTTGTCCTGATCTTGCATTTTGTCTAGACTACGATAGACCATGTGCATGCGTGCATTAGAACGAAAAAATGTTTCATGGCGCTTTACAAAGTGCCAGTACAGACTGTTAAACGGACAACTGTCGTGGTCTGTTTTGGTTTTAACGTTATAGTGGCAGTGCTTGCAGTAATCAGACATCTTGTTGATATAGTTTCCCGAGGCGGCATAGGGCTTACTGGCCATCAAGCCCCCATCTGCATGCATCACCATTCCAAGTGTATTGGGCAGTTCGACCCATTCATATGCATCGGCATACACTGCCAGATACCATTCACAAATTTCTTCAGGTTTTATTCCAGTTAAAAGTGCAAAGTTGCCTGTCACCATGAGACGTTGAATATGGTGCGCATAGGCATGCTCTAGCGTATTGCGGATACATTCGGACATACAAGCCATTTTGGTTTTGCCAGTCCAGTAGTAGGCGGGTAAGGTACGGGTATTATTGAGCACATTTTCCTGAGCGTAATCGGGCATATTCAGCCAGTAAATACCCCGAATGTATTCGCGCCAACCTAAGATTTGTCGAATAAAACCTTCTACAGCATTGAGCGGGGCATTGCCTGCATGATAAGCCGCTTCCGCCGCTTCACAGACTTCTTCCGGCGAAAGCAACCCGCAATTGAGATAGGGAGATAGCAGGCTATGAAACATAAAATCGCTTCCATAGACCATGGCATCTTGGTAATCGCCAAAATCATTGAACATGTGTTCAATAAAATGTGCCAATGCTTTTTGAGCATCACTGCGGGTCGTGGCCCAGCGAAAGTTATCCAAGCTGCCCAAATGATCTTTGAATTCACGTTTGACCAGTGCAATCACATCGTCATCGATAGCATCGCGCTTAAACTGCAAACGTTCAGGCAGTGGGGTTTTACCCGACCATGGCTTACGGTTGGAATGATCGTAGTTCCATTTTCCACCTTCGGGCGAATCGTGCTGCATCAGGTAACCCGTTTTTTTGCGCATCTCTCGGTAAAAGTACTCCATGCGCAAGACTTTATAGCGAGCAGCCCAGTGCCGAAACTCGTTTAATCCACAAAAAAAGCGATCATCTTCTAAGCACTCAACGGGCACCTGTAGTTTTTTGGGCCATTCCTGCTCGATCTGCTGCTGCAAACGGTATTCGCCGCAGTGTGTGACCACAACTGCCTCGGCGTTTAAGCGCTTTTGCTGCTGCTCTACATAATCGAGTAATGACCGAATGGGGCTTTTGGCATCGTAGACGTGATACTGGATTTTCCAGCCATCTTGCTTGAGTGCCTTGGCAAAGTGGCGCATGGCACTAAACAACAGTGCAATTTTTTGTACATGATGCTGAACATAAGTGGCTTCATCGACCACTTCTGCCATCAGGATCACGTCTTGCTCACGATCCAGAGCCTTTAAGGTGGCCAGTTGCTGGCTGAGCTGGTCTCCCAAAATCAAACCAAGTCGCATGCGCAGTCCATGAACTAAATGAGTTGGTTTTAGCCTAAAAGAATGGCGATCAATTTTTTGTGAATTTGTGCAATCTTAATTTAGTTCACCGGAAAATTCAGCGTAAAACACACGCCATTTTCGCTTTGATGTACGCTTGCTCGCCCATTGTGAAGCTGCATGATCGACGCGACAATCGATAGACCCAAACCACCGGAACGGCCTTGTTGATGGCGTGAAGATTCGCACTGATAAAAGCGTTCAAATACATGCGGCAAATGCTGTGCCTCAATCTGAACGCCCTGCGTCAATACGGCAATCTCGACATATGTACGCGTATCTAAAATATGCTGCTGTGCTTTAACTTCTATTTTACCGTGCTCAACGCCATGTAAAATCGCATTTTCAATCAGATTTGAAACAGCACGCTGAAACAGTCGATGATCTGCCACAACTGAGCTGGCTTCAAGTTGTGCACTAATCTCGATGTGTTTTTCGCTGGCCATTAAATCGTAAAAGCTCAGCAAGTCTTCTAAGGCATCCTGCACATTGAGTAGTTCTGTGTGCAGTTGGATTTGCTGTTGATCGGCCCGAGCCAGAAATAACATGCTGTCAATCATACGTTTTAAACGTGCATATTCTTCCAGATGAGACACCAACAGATCTTCATAATCATGTGAAGTACGAGATTCTGAGAGTAAAATTTCGGTTTGCCCAACCAGATTGTTCAGTGGTGTGCGAAACTCATGCGCAATATTTTCAGAGAATCGATTTAACTGCTGATACCCAGCCTCGATACGTTGCAACATATGATTAATTGCATCGGTTAAAAGTTGTACTTCACTGCTTTGATGCGCCACCTGAATCCGATGTTGTAAAGACTGGATATCGATTTGCCGCGTTTGCTCGGTCAGCTCACGAAGCCCTCTTAAGCCAAAGCGGCACAACAGCCAGCATAGAAAACTCACCATCGCGACGCCAAGCAGCAAGTACTTGATCAGATCATCGCGAAATGAATATAAAATGCCTAAGCGTTCCGACCACTGCTTGCCTGCAATGAGCTGATACGAAACACCATTTAGACTAAAATTTTTCCATGCCAGACGCGTTGCATTACCCGTCTGATGAACATTTAAAAAAGCAATCTGTTGGCTCGCTTGCAACTTTGGAATTGGGATATTCAGCGGGTTGATATCGATGAGTTTTTGTTGGCCCTGAATCAGAATAAATAAGTTGTCCTGATTACCGAGCATATTTTGATAAATTTTAGGTTTGGCTACAATTTGCTGTACGTTGTCGCTGTCTTGAATCAACACCTCCAAACGTTCAATACGTGAAGCTAAAGCCTGATCTTGCTCGCGCACCAAAATACGGTCTATACCCAAATAGGTCAGCACGCCCACCAGACACAAAATCAGTGCACATGCCGTGGTGACCAGTAAGGTAAGCCTAAATTCGAGTGAGCGAACGTTCATTTTAAGGAGTCTCTTCTGAAAGCTTATAACCCAAACCACGAATGGTATGAATCAGTTTGAGGTTGCTGGCATCGTCGACCTTACTGCGTAAGCGGCGGATGGCAACGTCAATAAAATTGGTATCGGTATCGAAATTGATATGCCAGACCTCGGAGGCAATTTGCCGGCGAGACACGATTTGGTTGGCGTGCTGCAACATAAAGCGCAGCAGTTCAAACTCTTTTTTGCTCAGATCAATCGGTTGATCTGCCCGATACGCTTTGTGCTGTAATAAATCCAGACTGAGGTCGGCTAATTTCAGCACATTTTCGGGCTGTATGTTTTGCCGACGCAGCAAACTGCGAACCCGCGCCAGTAACTCAACATACGAAAAAGGTTTGGCCAGATAATCGTCTGCACCAAGTTCTAAGCCTTTCACACGGTCGGGAATCTGGTCTTTAGCGGTCAAAAAAATCACCGGCACTTGCGAAAACTGACGCAAGATTGTCAAGACCGACCAGCCATCCAGATCGGGCAGCATCACATCCAGAATCACCAAATGAAAAGACGCTTGTCTCAATCGCTCCAAAGCTTCGAGTCCAGTATGTACACATTCGGCCTGATATCCCGATTCGACAAAGCCCTGAACCAGATAGCGCGCGATTTTGACTTCATCTTCTATAACAAGAATACGCATCATGCGACGTTCCATTTCTAAAATGACAAGACTGTAATCCAACTGTCATGTTGCAACTGAAGGGAATCTCTAGAATAACCACAGTATAGAGAGGGCGAATCAATGAAAAAAGTGATTGCAGGGCTGACATTGGCCTTAAGTATGAGTTCTTACAGTTTTGCAGATAATGTGCAACTGGCAAAACAATATAATCTGGATTTAAACACCGCAGAAAAACTGGCCAGTAATGCCGAACAAGCCTGCCAGCAAATAAACAAACATCTGGCTGTGGTCGTGCTAGACCGTGGTGGGCAGCCGCTGATAATCAAGCGCCATGAAACTGTGGGGCCACATAATGCGCTGGCTGCACAGAAAAAAGTTTTTACGGCACTGTCGACCAAAACCCCGACCACAGTATTTAGTCAAAATGCCCGACAAAATATTGAATCACAAAATCTCACGTCATTTTCAGAATTATTGCTGCTTGGAGGTGGTTTTCCGGTGCTTTATCAAAATGAAGTGGTCGGTGCGATTGGTATAGCCGGCTCTGGTGGTTCAAAAAATGATGACTGGTGTGCCGAACAGGCCATCAAAATGACTTTTAAGTAAAATCGAGGAGTAATTTGAAATGATCAAGCAATGTGTATTTGCCGCCGGTATGACCTTAAGTGCATGGGCAATGGCAGCAGACAATCCTTTAAGCGTGCATGTACTGAACTTACAAACTGGTTTGCCATCGTCCGATGTTGCGGTGGTGCTTGAGCAAAACCAAAAAGGGCAGTGGGTTAAGCTCAATGAAAAAGTGACCAATGAAAACGGACGTATTCCGGCTTTGTATCCAGACAATAAAAAACTGGAGCAGGGAGTATACCGTGTGACCTTTAAAACTGGAGATTGGTTTAAAAAACATAACGAAAGCAGCTTCTTTCCAGAAGTACCCGTCATTTTTAATGTAGATGGTGCGGTGAAGCATTACCATATTCCGCTACTACTTAGCCCGTATGGTTACTCGACGTACCGTGGTAACTAAGTACTGAAAGATTAAATCAAATCTCGGGCAGCACACCATAAACTTAGTGTGTTGCTCGAGTTTTTTAGCTATTCAATTGATCACATTTGATCTTGTAATATGAAGCTTACACATCTCTGTGGAGGTACTGAACTACCTGTAGTAGAGTTTGATCAATTTTAAGATCATCAGTGAATAAACCAGACCATGTTAGAGACTTCTCGATTGATTCTTAGACCATGGCAAGAATCCGATATTGCGCCGTTTATACAGATGGGCCTTGATCCCGATGTCATGCATTATTTTCCGTCTACCTTAAGCCCCGATCAGAGCCGTGACTTTATCAAAAGCATCAGATTGAAGTTTGATGAGCATCCATCATGGGGACTATGGGCAGTGGAACTTAAACAGAATCAATCTTTTATTGGATATATTGGTTTAAATGCTCAGCCATCACAATTTGATTTTTCACCCTGTGTAGAAATCAGTTGGAGACTTGCGAAAGCCGCTTGGAGACAGGGATATGCCTTTGAAGGAGCAAAAGCCGTCTTAGAATATGCGTTTGAGCAGTTAAAACTTGAGCGAGTGGTTGCCTTTACAGCGGCAGTCAATGTACCTTCAGAAGCCTTAATGAAAAAGTTAAACATGACAAAAGTTAAAGTATTTGATCATCCCAAATTAGCAGCAGAGCATTTGCTTGCACGGCATGTGCTTTATGAGATTCGCGCTGAGGATTTTTCTAATTTAATTTAAGTGTATATACCATTTAAGTATAAAAATATTATTTAAATTTTTGAAATATAGAGGTTTTATTTTTTTCTATGTATCCTTATTTTTAACGTACTATTGAAGTGCTTAGATCTGGAAAATCTTTATTACATAAAGCTTTTTATTAGTGAATACTACTTCTTGTTTGACGATTCGATATTATCCTTTCTGCTATTTTCTAAATATTTGTATACTAGGGTGATGGGAGTATCATGCTCTAAATCTTTTGTTTAAAGCATCACAAATTCTCTAACCATTTCAAAAGCGAAATACCCTTTTTAAGAGTAATTTAGGTAGCTTTTTTATTCCAATTTATACTCTATTTCGATTTGCAATTTAGTTCTTAGTGAAATTAGCACGCAATTTATTATCTATTAATTTCACTAGTTAAGTTGACTATCTATCTATAAATGTCATTATCTACTTCATTAGGACTAAATCATCCAAATTTCACTATTTTTCTCATAGACACTGATAAAAGATTAAAAAGGTTAGGTATTTCGTCAATGACACAGAAGAAACTAGAAGACGTATTTAAATTATCGGGACTCCCTGAGTATACATTTGTAGAGCCAAAAGAATATCCCAAACTTTATATTGCGCTGAGGACTAAAGGCAGAGGAGTTGTTATTGAGGGACCTTCAGGTATAGGAAAAACATCCTGTGTATTAAATGTTCTTGATAAACTTTGTATTAGAGATAATGTTATTGTTTTGTCTGGGAGAAAGCGCAAGGACATCGAGAAGATTAAGTCATTGTCGAATAATGAAAGTTTTGGCACGGTTATTATTGATGACTTTCATAAATTAGATGGTTCTATCAAAGAAGACTTATCCAATTTATTGAAAACACTGGCTGATGAAGAGTCTGAAGATTCTAAATTGGTGCTAGTGGGAATAAATAAGACGGGATATTCTCTAATAGATTATTCTCCTGATCTTATGCATCGTATTGATATAATTAAATTTGAAGTTAACTCTGATGAAAAAATAGAGGAGCTACTTGAGAAGGGGGAAAAGCATCTGAATATTGAGTTGGCTGTCAAAGGTGAGATAATTTCAGATTCTCAAGGGAGTTTTCATTTGGCTCAAATGCTCGCTCATCATGCTTGCTTAAGAAGCAATATATTTGAAGAGTGTAATTATTTAACATCAACAAACATAAGTTTCGGAACATTAAAAGAATTTATCCTTGATGATTTGGCTCTTAACTTTTCTGCAATCACTGTAAAATTCTGTAAAGGGCAAAGAGTTAAACGGGGAAGTAGAGCTCCTTATCTACATGTTTTATATTGGCTTTCGTTAGCCAATACTATGAGTATAAATATTGAAACGACTCTACTAGAACATCCAAATCATAAAAATAGTGTAGGGCAAATTTTGACTAAAGGTCATTTAAAAGAGCATTTTGTTAATGAGCCTAAATATTCGGATATTCTTTTTTATAATTATGAAACGACTGAACTTTCGGTAGAAGATCCCAAATTTTTTTACTATCTAAAAAATATTTCTTGGGCAAAAATAGCGAAACAAATTGGCTTCTACGAGTTGGCATTTGAAACTGCGTATGACTATGCATTATCGTTTGCAGGAAATGAAAGAGACCTGGCAGAATACATTTATAACAAATTATCTGAAGGTGAAGTATCAGTTTTTTACGATAGTAATGAGCAAGCTAGAATTCTTTCCCAAGATGTTGAAGAGTATTTAGCACCGATATATAGATCTGAATCAAGATTTATTATTCCTATTCTTAGTCAGAACTATCCGACAAGGATTTGGTGTAAGTTTGAAGCAGAAAATTTCAAGCAACGTTTTGGTGAAAAAGCAGTTATACCGCTATGGTTATCAAATTGTCCACTGGGCATGTTTGATCTCTCAAACGGCACTGGAGGCTATACATTCAAAGTTGATGGCGATAAAGAATCTCAGCTTGATGAATTTATAGAACTTTTAATTGAAAAAATTCATCAAATTCGAATCGAAGAAAAGTGTAGATCGTGAACGACTCATTAAAAGCTTACAAATTTTTCTTATCTGATATTTATAGGGTAGCAACACTACCCTATAAGATTTATGTCCAAGTTAGTCTTATTTCTTAAAGCTGCTTGCATGGCTAAACTTTAGGTTATTTTATGTCTTTTAATTTTAGAAAGATGGAACTAAACTCAAAAAGAAACGAAATAAGATGCAAGATGAAAATATATTGATTTTAAAAAAAACCTAATAATTAAAAGCTTAATAGATTGAGAAATTCACTTTTCACCTATTCCCCGCGCGTGAAGATACTCATTTCAAACTTCTAAAAAGTTCCTAACGTTAAACTTACTATTTCTATATAAAATTTAATAAATTCAATGGCTTTAAGCTTTGATTCTATATTTTTTATTATTCGGGTGGTGCGCCCTGCGGGACTCGAACTATAGTCTAAAATTATTCATTTATAAGGTGTAAGTGGTGATATATTTTTAAATATATCCCCATTTGTATCCTTATTTTCTTAAGTACTTTATTGAATTGAAGAAGTTTCACTAATGGCATGGGTTCGAATCCTAAATAGGAGTTCGAATTGGAGTGAAAAAAGAATTCAGGTAACAAATTATATTGTAACTGTGTTGAATTTAACGGCAGTGAGAGAAAAGAAAACTATCTTTCAACTACAAATTTTCTCACATATTGTTAATATTAAGCCACAAAAAACATTAGATCATTTTGACGTTGAGGGGATTATGTCAAACAAACCGGAGTTGATTTTAGTTGCTGATAAGCAAAAACTATTAGAGCTAGCAAAGGGTTCAAAACTTAAATTTGATAGGCAATTATTGATTCAAATAAGCCTTGCAGCGGCATCATTACTTAGCAAATTAAATCCTATAACTTCAGTTGCGTCATCGATTGCTGTTGCAGCTGTAACTGCATACGGATTTAAAAAAACAGCACCTGAAAAAGATAAGACAGAATTCCTGCAAGAAAAAATTTTAAAAAAAATCCAAGATGAACTTTCTTTATCTACGGAAATAGTTTGTATTGATCCAGCAAATGCTAAATCCCTAAAGTTAGGGATTGGTGATAAGCCAACGAATGGTAGTTTTTACATAAAGCATCCCTTGCTTGAAGATTTTTATATTAGACCAAGTGAATATGAATTGACTCTGGCGCGTGAAAAAGAAGCCGCATTCAGAACCTTGGCAAGTACATTAGGTGCGAAAAGTATAACTTTACTGGATGCAAAATTTATCGATAGCAATGGTTCTGTAAAAGTTAATACAAAAGTAATGCAGGCAGTCAGTACTAATATTGGGATAAGTGCAAGTTTTGATAAGAGCGGTGTGGTTAGTCGAGAGGTTTGTAGTGAATTTGGCCCACCAAGAAAAGAACCTTTTATTCCTGAAGAGTTAAAAATGTGGACTGAATTTGACCCAGATTTACGTACAATGGCTCGTGATCGGTTAGATGGTCATTTGATAAAACATAGAATAAGTTTAAAATTCAAGGATAATTTCTCTGGCGGTGGGAAAATTGCTGCTGAGATTGCAGACAAAGGTTTAGACATTGGTGGTTCAATCACAAAAAATGTGAGTTCAGTTTGGTTTTTTGAAGTTGAATATTATCCGATTTCGGAAGTGGTTTGAGTTAGCACAAAATACTTTACTTTAGATTCTTAATATTTTGAAAAAAACCCACCGCCATGGATGGGTTATAGTCGATGGCTTCTATTTTTTAGGCAAAGAAATATGTTTAGATGAAAAAAAGTCTATATTCTTGAGCTTTTCATCCATCTCATTTTCAGACATAAACTTTATAGTCGATTGAATTGTTGGTGGTAAAAGTTTATCTCTTGTCAGCATTTTCACTTTACGACGCCCTTTATTCATCTTAATGACTTTCCAAAAACTCCCGGATATCATCAACTTCTATCCTATCTTTGCAGTATGCTTTAATTCGTGTTGATTTGTCATTGACAATTTTTACCGCTTCGGATGAGTGGTCGGACATTACACGTAATTGGATAGTTTTCCCTTCTACAGTTTTTTCCCAAGTTTTTGAACCATCTTGATCATCAACTAGATATTTCCAATCTAAAATATGTCCATCAATATCTGCCAAAGCATTAATTATTGCTAAGGCAGAATTCGGTCTATCATTAGGTTGGATTTTTAAACATTTATTGATAATGCTTATTAACTTTTTAGGAATGTGAGGAGGGTGAGCGTTTCTTATAGGGAAACGTCCGGAGACGATTGCTTGTACCAACGTGCTTGGATCTTTTCCATAATAAGAAAAAAACTGTTGATTAAAACTTTGTAATCCCACACACATCATATATAAGACTAATCCCGCTTGATAAATATCATATTTTCGATCTGCTAACTGATCAGGCGTAAAATATTCAGGCGGTAAAATTTTAGGGTATGCTTTGTCAATTTCAGCAATGCCATCTAGATTCAAGTGTTGGCATAGGCCAAAATCGGATAATAGTGCTTCATAGCGATTTGATAACAAAATATTATCAGGCTTTATATCGGTATGAATTAAGTTTTTAGAGTGAATATTATGTAACCCAGATAAGAACTCTGTTGCGTATTTAATAATTTCTCTAACTGTAAGATTTTCTGACTCTATTAGCTTTTTTAAAGAACCATTCCGATAAAATGGCATTGCTATGTATATATTTTGATCGTCCTCACAAGCGTAAGATACTTGAACAACATTGGGATGTGTGCTTTTGTAAAGTTTTCTGGCTTCATCAAAATAAAGTTCACTACTATCATGATCAAAACTGGCCTTAGAAATTTCTTTAATGACTATTTGACCATCCAAATTTTTATCTGTAGCTAAATAAACTTTTGAATTTCTGCCTTCTTGACCAATTTCTTTATTTTTTTCAAAGGAAACTAAAGCTTTTTGACAAGGATAAATCATATTAATGCTCCATATCCAACTAAAGCAGCTTCTTTGCTTTCCTTATTTGTACAGTAAGACCAACAATTGATTTTCGGGTAGTGAGAGTTTGCTTTTAGAAGTTCTTTATATTCGGTGGTAGACATGTCTAATTTTTTAGAAATTGATTGTACTCTACCTGTAAAATATGAAGTCACACTACTACTTGAAAATGCTTCCTGTATTACTCCTTCAATATGAAGTCTATTAACATCAATATTTTGAGAATTGTTTTCAGCGATTCGAATACCAGCAAAAATAATTGAGTATTCTCGAATTATATCGAGAACAGTATTTCTGACATATTTCAACTTAGCTGGAAAATCTAAAGATACAGGTATCTTAATAGTTTCTACATTTTTTATATCAGCTTCATTGTCACTATAATCTATAACAACAAATGTCACTTTCTTTGGTTCAACTCTAATGCCTAAGGCATTCATAAAATTATTCCATTCTTATGAGGTTTGAGGATAGTGGTTTTTTAGATTAAGAAATATTCAAAATTACGTCTGAACAGGTAGTAGCTTTATTTCCCATTGATTTCCAAAGCACTCACTTAGGTATTGTGAAATTTGATCTTTACGATCTTGATATTGGGCTGTTTTATAAAGGACTGCATTGGTGCCAGTTGATATACCGTAGCGAGTAAAGCCATCCATAGCATCAAGTGAAGTGGTCACATTAGTAAGGAATACGTGTGCATTACCATTCTTAATAAATCTATTGATGTCTTTTAATTTTGGAGCAATTCCTTCAGGAATAATGATTTCTACAACATGATAAGGATCAGCTGAGATAGTTTGAATTATATAATCAACACCTCTGGTCATCCCGCCACTAAAGCCTTGAGCTGTTTCAACTGCTGATTCAAAGTCATCAAATAAGCCTATTTCAATAGCTTCTTTTTGTGATTCAGTAGTGGTCAGCCAACCGCCATCATCAGGAATGATGTAGCAATTTTCTGAAATCAATTTGATGATGTATGACATAAGAACCCCAAAAAAATAAAAAGAAAAAATATACAAATCATGAGAGTTATAACTTTTATTGGATACTTTTCCAACAACTATATATTGGCATATCAATGTATATTTTGTCTAAGAGTTCATTGCATCATAATCATGGCGATGCAGGGCGTATTGTAGATCTAAATAGATAGCAAAATCTTCAAGCCTGACCATCCACGGCGCTTTAGCTGATTGCTCGATTTTAAATGCTGGAAATGGCAGTTCATGAAAGTTAGCTTTCTTATGCGCCGTTTTTGACATCCATATGCTTGAAATAATCTTGGACAATGGTGTCTAGGTGAACTACTGGTGATACATAACGCATGCATAACATTGTGTAGGTATTAAGCTTTGGATCTATATGTTTCATTAATTCTTCCTTGGTCGTCCGCGTCGACTTTTAAAATCGGTTTTAAGAAAAGGAATAACAACATTGGGATCATAGAGTTTCTTGCGTGGGCCACCTAAATTAAGAATTTCAAGTTTGGCTGCTATAGTTTGTCTAGATAAGGGAAATCTTTTTGTTAGCCACGCCAAATCAACTAAATCAGGAAATTGTTCTACTTCAAGCGAGACGACTTCGGCGCCGTATATCTTATCTCCTAGGCATATTCTAGGTGGGGATTCGCTTTCTACAGTAATGATATATTTTTGTTTAAACATAATTAAGTTACTCCTAGGTAGTAAGAATTTTACTAACCAGCTATGAAGAATTGATATACCTAATTGGGGATGATTCCAAAAACGAGAATATTCCCAATTCTAGGGTTTTAAATGTACCCAAAAACAGGATGTAGAATCTATCAATGAACAGACCATTGAACGGATCATCTCTCTCAGAGAAATTTGAAGATGGTTTTTGATGAATAGACTGGAAGCTGTGTAGGAGAATATACAAATAGATGATATTCCCATTTCAAACAATAAGAATTAAGCGCAATTGCCAATATAACGCTAATTGCAACTCATTTGATCACAGGGCGACTTTAGCGGAATAAATGAATACGTGTATATAAAAAATATAGTGAGCTTCTAGGAGTATTCAGAACGATTAATGAGCACTTGGCAATTTGAGTCTGACAACCCTTAGTTGTAATAACCGTGCAAGTGTAATCCTTGATGGAAAAGAAGGTAGAAGACTTTAGCCAAAACATGAATTTTTATGACTGGATATATTGGAAATATAAGTACTTTACATCCTGTCTCGCGCGCGCGCGCGTTTTGTTGTGGAATTTACCCATTTTTTATTGACCTAATCCAAGTCTTAATTAGATAAATTGAATGGGCTGAACTATGAATATATTCGCTGAGCTATGTAGCTTCTCCACACCGAAGAATCTTTTTTTTAATAAGAACTTTCCAAACTATTTAGCTCCAGACTTCAACCGCATGATTGTCGATTTGATGAATTTAGATTGGACACATGAAAAGATTGCGCACGTACTGCCGATTGCGGGAGCTTCTACAATCTCAGAGTGGGCGCGCGGTGGTACACCAAATTATGAGCACGGCGAAGCATTTATAGAGCTTTGGATGCAGTTAACTAGTAAAACAGAAAAAGAAATACCTCGAATTAATCGCTACCTTATAGCTTAGAAGGACTTAAATATGGGATCTAAAAAGAAGCTTTTTGAACCGATTACAGGAATTGGCATTAATCGAGCTATTGATCTAAGTAAAAGCATTCCAGAAAAATTAAATAATTTTCAGAAAGATATTCATTATCTGGATTCTAATCAGCTTTTTCAGAAGCAATTTACTCACCAGTTATTAGCTATAATAAATGACCTAGAGGAGTTAAATCACTTGCTTTTAGTTATGGTGAAGCCAAAAGATACTTATTATTCCTCATTAAGGACAGCTTTAGCTGCGGTTAGCAATATACCTAATGCTTTAATTATTACGGCATATTATCTCGATTCTGAAAATAAGTATAAGCGTCTATTGAACAAGAATACATTTGCTTTTGAGATAAATTTAATCCTAAAGAAATTGGATTTTGTGAAACAGATTTTAGACCGTGTAAGTAAGGGTGATTCTAGTAATAGGGGCATTGAGCGTCCAGTATCAGATTTTAGATCTCGTGCATGAATAAGTAATGAGAGGGGCTTTAGAAGCCCTTTTTCTTTTGAAATATACCCATTTTTTGAATGCTAGTTTCACTTTAAATTAATTCTATTCATAGATTTATAAGGGTAGATTAATGGCTAAAATCCCGATGGGTAACTTTGGCAATGCTATGCCCCAAGTGCAACGTATTCAGATGCCACAGGATCAAAGCGGCCAAATGATTGCGGGTGCTTTGCAGAACGTTAGTAATGCGGCTGAGCAAATACATCAGAATCGTATCAATAAAGAAGTAGAAGCCAAGAAAAGTGAACTACTGATGAATGAGCAGCAGTCTAAACAAGATAGTGCTCAATACATTCAACAATCAGCTAAGTTTTCGGCTGATATTGATCTGATGGATGCTGATATCACGGCGAAAGTGCAAAGTGGATCATTACCAATTGAAAATGCTGTGCAAGAGCGTCAAAGTAATTTAGAAAAAATTAAAAAAGAGTACATGCCTAATATTCCCAATACTAGGAAAATGGACTTTGACCAGTACATTGATAAAACATCATATCAAAGTGCATCTAAATATATGCCAGTAGCTTTTCAGTCTGCTCGCTCTCAGGCATCTGTTCAGATGAACGATCTGGCAGAAACGTTGCTTAAGTCAAGTCAGACAGTTGAGGAAGGAGAGCAAGCTCTAAGACAGTTTGGCATGTCCAAAAATGTACCTATAGCCAATGTCGAAAATGCTGTAAATAAATATAAAAATAGCTTTTCCACCAATGGTGTTAATGCTTGGTTCGCTGGGAATATGGATAATAATGAACAATTATACCTTATGACCAAACCAGAAGAAATCCTAAAAGCTTACTCACACCTAACACAAGAACAGGCCATTTATTATGGCCAGAAGAATTTAAATCGAATAGATCAGAATAATAAAGCGATCGAAGCTGCACAGAAACGCATAGATGCCGATGCTAAAGATGCAACAACTGAAATGCGTCAAATTACTGAAACAGGTATTGTACCTGATGATGCTAAAGTTCAAGGTTTATATAGTCGTGTCAGAGGTACCAAGCAAGAATTAGAATTTCAGAAACTTGCTGCAAATACGGTTGAAGTACAAAAATTCATGCGCATGCCGCCTGATGCAAGACAAGCCTATTTATCTCAACTTGAAACAGATGCTCATAGCGCGCCATCAGACGATCCGAAAGGTTTAGGTTTTCGGCTTGATTTACTGAAAAAAGCAAACAACAACATGCTAGGCAATGAAAAGAATAATGCTTCTTTGGCATATTCGATAAAAACTGGCCGAGATTTACCTGTAGTTCCTACAACTCTAATTGCACAAGGGGATGCAGGTGCAATTGAAAGACTATCCAACAATGTGAAGAACATCATCTCCATTCATCAAGATAATGGAATTACTGGTTCATTAAATCCGCTGTCTCAGCAGCAACAAAACGAAATGAAACAGTATCTTTCGATTGCAAATTCCGTTCAAAAATTGCAACTGGGAACCAGCTTATTCAAGGCAAGTGCTGGTAATGCTAATGCTGCAAGAGACATGATTAATTCAGTGTTTGGTGATAAAAACTCAATCCGTTGGGCCATATCTTTAAATAATCGCAACCATTCCGTTATAGCCAATCAAATAGTTTCTGGCCAAGATTTACTAGATAAAGGACTGGTAAAGCCAAGTGAATCAGCACTAATGACCAAAACTACAGATTACTTAAAAGGCATTGCTGCACCTGGTTCGCCTGAGTACAAAATCTATTTTGATTCGGTGAAAGCAAATTATGCGTATCTCGCTCAAAAGTCAGAAAAACTTACAGATAAATCAGGCAAGCTTGATACTAAAAATATCGATAGCGATTTATTTGAAAAAGCAGTACTTGAGGTAACTGGCGGCAAATTTACCTCAGGCAGTATGTGGGGACGAAGTACGGTATTACGTCCACATACAGTAAGTGAGAAATCATTCCAAGATCAGCTAGAGGCATTTAACTCTCAAAACTCCCGCACTTATGGTGGGTCGGATCGGGATTTCTTTTTAGATTTACCCTTGGAGCAAAATCCCAAAAATCCATACCAGTATTTTTTTAAAAATGGTTATGGCTACATCCTAGATAAAAGTAGTAATAAAGATCCCAAAAAACAAACACGCCTAACACTTGAATTACATTGAGGTGGCTATGGATATTTTAGCTGATGACGAATTAAGCCTGAATCAAGATGATCCAAGGTATAAACCAAAATCTCAACGTGGATCTATTGCAGATGTTGCTTTAGGTGGTGTTTCTGGTGTCGCGATGGGGACGGTAGAGGTTGCCACTTCACCAGATGCTCTATTGAGAGGTAATAAAAAAGCAGCAGCACTTAGAGCCCAGAACTTATCCATATTTAAACCAGATAATTTAGGTTTAGCTGGTGAATTTACCTATGCACTTTCCCGAGATCTTACCAAGTTTACATGGGATATCGGTTTGACAGCGCCAGTTGGTGGAATCGTTGGTAATTTAACGAAAGGTGCCGCTGTTAGAGTGGCAGCACGAGAAGGCTTAACAGACACCACGGTTAATGTTGGTAAAACTGTTTCACAGGCTCAGAATATTTCCAATGCTGTAGCTCCATCGACCGCTTTTGGCTTCCAATCATATGAGTCAGAAAAAGCTGACCTAATCAATAAAGGTGTCAGCGAATCGGAAGCAACCAAAGCCGCTTCAATAAAAGGAGTTGGTGATTTTGGTATCAGTCTGGTTCCCATTAGCGGTATTTTTAAAAAACTTGCGCCAGATCTTGTGGCTACAACTACGATTGCGACTGCAGGCGGTGTGGTAGGTGATACTTTAGAAGGCAACTATTTATCAAATAGTCAGGATAAGAAAACCGCTATTTATGGGGAGCATTTGCAGGAAAGCGCGACAAGCCCAGAATCTGTTATTGGCAATTCTGCTATGGCTATCCTTCTAAATCTCTGGGCTCATAAAGGGCGACTAAGAGCAGATCAGATGCAGCAAATCGAACAGACTGATGCTGCGACAGATGCAGCACATATTCAAGCCAACATTGATCATAGTGAAAAATTAAATATTTTAGAACCCGAAACGCCCAAAGATGCCAATTCTCATCTTTATGCGCTAGATGCTTCGATGGAACAGGCGATTAATAGCGAGATTGTAAGTTTAAGAGCACCAGTTACAGGAAAACCTAAAACAGAAATGATGCCATCACGGCATTTAGCTGGACAGGCCAAAACAATAGAACCTGTAAAAATCGATCCATCCGAATTTAGTACCCTTAAATACAATGATCCAAGACTAGATTCAATTGCCGATAACAAAGGTATAGAGCTGGATATGCAATGGGCTACTCCATTAATTAAGGCAATCCGTAAGAATGGTGAAAAATCAGATAACAGTGCAGTGTCACCTAAAGGTGCACGATCAGTCATGCAGTTTATCCCAAGTACATTTGATTCACTGAAAAAGAAATATAATAAAAATTGGGATATTCATAATCCTAATGATATGACTGAGGCAGCTTATTATCTGATTCGGGATATTTCCAGAGAATATAAAACCCAAGACCCAAGAGTGATTGCAGCCCATTACAACGGCGGTTACAAAAATGGCCGTGCTGTGCAGAGTACAGGCAAAGCGATTCATGCTGAAACAATTGCTTATATTGATCGTGTCAGTAGAGCCTTAGTAGATGAGCCTAAAAACGTTCTCAGAGGATCTGAATCGGAATTTCCAAAATTTGAAACCGAATATTCAAGACCACCCGAATACAAATCTCAGGCTGATGCAGAGATATTGGCATTACCAAACATATTCAACAATAGTTTAGTTGACGATATTGATCTAAAAAGCGACTTGGAAAATACTTTTAAAGTTTTAGAGTCTCCTATTACCAAAGAAGACCTAGATTATTTAAGAGATACGGCACACTACCAGCCATTTGATGGAAATATTAATCGTATTCCCTATGTTGAACCGCAAGTCAATTTATCTGGAAAGGGTTTATCGAATGAAACCCGATTAGCACAGCTTGAACAGAATCTCGATCAAATCCAGACTATAGCAGAAGCTGCCCAAAGTACCGTTGATGGCGTAAAAAGAGAAGTAATAAATTCACCCGACAATCAAACAGTACCAATCGATGGGGCTCATAATGCTCCAAATACGATCGCTGAAGGTGTAGATAATTGGCAGGGCACCCGTTCAGAAAATTACTTAAAACGTACTATGGCGCAATCTGATGGCTCTACAGTACAGCAACTGTATAACAAGAACCATAACACCACATTTGAACGCCAGATTAATAGTGATGGGACCATCAGCCCAGTTCGAGCAATGAAAGACGGTCAAGATCTATTTGCATCCCACAAGGTGAACGATGATCTTACCAAAAGCCAGAATGATGCAGCACAAGCACTTGAACGTGAATTTTGGCAACCAAAAGCAAAATATGAGGATGGAATTCCTGATTTATCCAGAAATGGCTCAAATGAGTATGGCTCATTTGCAAGCACAGCAGATGGACGTGAGGCATTGGAAATCATGGAGTCTAATCCAGATATGCAGATTACTTATACTCGTTTGGATCAGGATGGTAATGAGCAGGCGATAACCTCATCGGCTCGTGATCTATTGGATGATATTCGTGATCAAGAAGATTTAGCAAAAGAAGATATTAGTGCCGTCAAGGCTTTGGCAAGTTGTGCAATGAGATTTGGGAGTGATGCAGTATGAGACCAGAATGTAGAGAGGCAGTTGAAAAGGCGTTAGGTCGTAAAACTCCAACAAATTACCGCAACCGAATTTCTTTAATGTACCAACGTTCACAAAACATTTTAGCTCGTACAGATCCAGATTGGATCATGAAAAGTCCAGCGGAGCGCGCTGAGGCGATTGCACAAAAGACAGCAAGTGATATCTCAATTCAGATTGCAAAAAATAATCAGAATATTGCCCGTGATGCGGTTTTGAAAGCTCAAATCGAATCACAGATTTATAATCATCGCACACTTAATCCTATTCAGGCGTTAATGCGTAAGATCGCCTATTTCTCAGATCAGAGTGGTATTCAATCTGCAGAAAAGCATGCTCAGTCTTTACATAGTTTGTGGATGTCCAGGGTGGCAGATGTATTTACTAAAACTCAGGAACGCTTTGGTATGTCAGTCAATAAGACCATGACTGACGATATTATTCGTGTGATGTTTGGAGGGAAATCCAACAACCCTGAAATTAATGCTATGGCTAAAGAGGTAAGCGAAACACTGGAAGAGATGCGTTTAGCATTTAATCGCCATGGCGGTAATATCAAGAAGTTGGATAATTATGGTTTTATGACGAGCCATGATCAAAAAAAAGTAGCTCTCACTGATCAATCTGAATGGGTCAATGATGTTGTTCAAGGTTTGGATCGCAATCAGTACATTAAAGAAGATGGTTCTTTAATGAATGAAGCGGAATTGCGTGCAGTTCTTGATGATGTCTATCAGACCGTTGCTACCAATGGCGCTAATAAAGACTTAAAAGCACTTAATCAGCAAAGAAAATCTGATGCCATTACTCCACTTGGCGGACGCAGCAAAATGGCTAACCGTCACCAAGAATCTAGGGCTCTACACTTCAAAGACGGCGATGCATGGTTAAATTATCAGGAAAAATATGGAACATATAATCAATCAGGATTTCATGAAATTTTAAAAAACCATACACAGCGTATGGCTACTGAAATTGCCATGATGCAAAACTTTGGTTCTAATCCTAGACTAGCTTTTGAAACCATTCTAAATGAAGCATTGATACGAGCCAAAGCTGATCCTAAGAACGGTCAAAAACATGGCACATTAGATAAACAAGCACATCGTGCAACGAGCATGTATAACACGTTAGACGCTCATACCAGGGCTATTGATTCAACTCTGGGAAATATCATGGGTGGACTACGTGCGCTTATGGTGTCATCAAAACTGGGTAGCACCACCATAACCACGTTTGGTGACCATGCAACTATGAAGCGCACAGGGAATATGCTTGGGCTTTCTTATACTAAATCGATTGCACCTGAATACATGAAGCAACTAACCCAAGGTAAATACCGTGACGAAGCTTTACGTTTTGGTTTGGGTATTTCTGAGATGACTGGTTCAATGTCGCGTTTTGGTGATGCAGACGTTGTTAGTAGTGCGACTGCATCAGGTCGTTTTAATGCCAGAATGCAAAGCTTAGCATCTGCCACAATGAAGATATCAGGCCTAAATGCTGTGACTGCAGGGGCGAAACGTGCATTTAATCTGGTGCATATGAATAAGCTTGCTGAGATGACACGCAAAAACAATTGGAATGATCTTGGTGAAGCGGATTTAAAAATCTTAAAAGGTAATGGTATTAACGAAAAAGATTGGGAATTGTGGCAAAAACTTGAACCAAGTAAGCGTGATGATGGAACGCCAGTTTTAACTCAAAATGACTTTTTTAAAGCACCTGATGATGTGATTAAACAATTCTTACCACTTGATAAGCAATCAAGTGACCATGCTATACAAGATTTCCGCTATAAAGCAGCCATGAAATACCAGACGCATATTTTTAATGAGGAAAGTGTTGCCGTCATTGAGGGTGGAGTAAGAGAACGTAGTCTTATGAATCTTGGTGATGCTGGTACGTGGCAGGGAGAGTTAGGTCGCACTTTATTCCAATTTAAAACCTATCCAATGGCATATATGCTGCGTATGGGGCATAGAGCTTTAGCCCAGAATGATATTAAGAGTAGAACGACATTTATTGTATCTTTACTTGCGTACCAGACTTTAGCTGGTGCTTTAATTGTACAGATGCAAAACGTAGCGAATGGTAAAAATCCAGAGCCAGTATTTACACCAGATTTTTTTGGTAAGTCTCTTTTGAAAGGCGGTGGTTTATCGTTCATGGGAGATTTAATGAGCGCACTGTCTGACCCTACTGGTCGAAGTGCCTCAGACTTTATTAGTGGTCCACTCTTAGGCCAGAGTATGAAGCTAGGTATGCTATTAACTGGAATGGGCAACAACTTTATTCAAGGTAAAGAATCTACGCGATTAATGGAAATAGCGAATACTTTGAAGGGTAATCTTCCACTTCAAAACTTATGGTACAGTAAATTGGTAATTGATCGCATGCTGTATTCTAAACTTCAAAATATGATAGACCCAGACTATTTACCTAAAACACAGCAGCGACTAGAAAACTTAGGAAATAGTTATTGGTGGGATATGAGCGAATGAAAAAAAATTTACTTTATTTATTATTAATAGTATCACCACTTACTCAAGCTGATATGAACTCTAAGATACCAGAAATGTATAAAATTGGAGCAAACATTAACGGAGATGTTTTCGAATATCTTTTAGAGGAAAATGAGCGAACCGGTAAGACTATTTTCTTTATAGCTGGACCAGCAGAGAAAAGTGGTAGCGAGCCTTGGGTAACTAAATGTGCAAAGATAATGAAAGAGGGGTTACCAAGTGCACAATGTTTAATTTCCAATGATAATTTACTAATCGTTGTAAATGAGGATATTAGATATCCTTATTACATATATTTTGACCATGCTACTATGGTGAAATTATCTAAAAGTAACCAGCCAAATCTTAATTTGGTCATGAGAGAAGCGAAATATAAGATTGATAGTTCTTCAGCTGTATCTTTTCCTATGGTTGCAGTAAAAAATAGTTATAATTCAAACGTTTTTATACGAGATGCTAAGATTGGTAATGTACTGTATTACTCTATTAATCTAGATGGAAAATATAAAAGTTATGAGATAAATTTAAAAGGTTTCAGGCAATCTGTTGATTTCGCTAGTTCTTTTATCTCATTAAACAAATAATAACTTTAAAGGCCTCTATTAAGGCCTTTATTTTATTTTATTAGATTTAATTGCCCAATCTCATATTTATACGCTTGCCATTCACCTTCGCGTGGAATACGTTCAATACCTGTTTCAGTTTTCCAGAGTTCTATAAATGCTTCGCCGTGCTCATAATTCGGTGTGCCACCGCGCGCCCATTCGCTCACAGTAGATGCTCCAGCGATAGGTAGAACAAAAGCAATTTTTTCATGTGTCCAGCCTAAACGGCATAAATCCAGAATCATGCGATTGAAGTCAGGCCTTTTATAGCCACGGCGTTTAACAATAAAATCTTTAACTTTTTTCCGAGTCTTTAAATTTATAAACCGTTCTGATAGACCTTTTTGTCCAAGAGTATGATCAATAGTATAAGACATTATATTTCTACTCCTTGAATTTACATCAAAGCTTCGTTATCCAAATTAGTAAATTGGCAGTATTTCAACTGCGAATGCATATACGATGTACCAGGTGCGCCGTGTCTATTCTTACCAACAATAGCCTCAGCAACACCTATGTATTTAGACTCTTTGTTATAAATCTCATCTCGATATAAAAATAAGATTTGATCTGCATCCTGTTCAATCGCTCCAGATTCTCTCAGATCAGAAAGCATAGGACGCTTATTGGGACGTTTTTCTAATTCACGATTTAGCTGTGATAATAGAACAACCACGCAATCAAACTCTTTTGCCATGGCTTTCAATTCCCCAGTGAAATACGCAATTTTTAGGTCTTCACGAGCAAACTGTTTGGTCGTTTTCATAATCTGAAGATAATCAACTAGTACTAAGCCAACCGACCCATATTCATGTTTTACCTTGCGAACTGATTCTCTAATATTGGCAATCGAGGGGCGAGATGTATCATTGATTTGCATAGGTACATTTTGAAGCATCGCTACAGCGCGCGTATAAGCCGTAAATTCGTCTTTTGGTAGTAGGTGTGGTGTGTTGCGTACCAAACTGATATTAGCGGGTGCTATGGCGCAACATAGACGCATAGCGATCTGCTCTTTCGGCATTTCACCCGACATAATCAGAACTGGTTTTTTTTGGATGATAGCAACATGATTTGCTATAACCTGCATCATGGTGGTTTTTCCCATGGCAGGTCGGGCTGCTATCACGAATAAACAACCGGGTTCAACGTCACCTAATTTCTGATCTAAGTCATAAATACCAGTTTGAATACCCTTGATCAAACTGGTACCAGCAATCGCTGCTTCCATTTTACGACTGATTTCTAGAAATGTATTTGACGCTGCATCATGGATATGAAATAACGATTCACTTGCAGTTTCAGTATTTAAATTAGCAAATACATCTTGAGCATTCTGTACGAGTTCACCACGGGTAACAGTGAGTTGCCGTGCCTGTTGAATTATCTTTAACGCCTCGGCTTCGACTTGGCGACATGCGGTAAAATCCTTTAATTTTTCAGCATACGATTTAAGATTATAGAAACTTGATGGTGCATCACTCATGAGTTGCATCAAGTATTTTTCACCGCCAGATACTTCACCGTAGTTACGTGTTTCTAACCATTGATTGACCAATACTGAATCATACGGCGAGTTTTGTGCATCGAGATCTACAATCGCATTAAAGATTAATTTATGACGTGTCGCATAAAAATCGTTTTCAGAAAGTAAATTTTCAATTTGGCCATAAGATCCAGCTACGGTCATCAGTGCAGCGAGTACTGCCTGTTCGATTTGAATATTGTGAATTGGAGTCGTGTTATTCATGTGATGTTCTCCAATAAACTTTTTGGTTTGCTGTCGGTAATATTTAAAGCTGGCATTGCTGCTGAGTTCTGAGTTGGCTCTAGCAGATTCACATAATCTGGATTGGCTTTCTGGTAGCGCTGAAATTTGTCGATAATCCATGCTGTAAATTTGTGGAGTTTCTGAGATTCAGATAACCCCTTGCCATCGAAATAGGAATTGAATGAGCTCAATTCAAATTCAAAACTTGGAAGACCAAAAATGAGTTCAAGATTCTTTTCTTGGCCTGCAATTTTGATCTTGGTTTCAAGTTGTTTTTGATTTGGAATCCAGTCATGTTTCTCAGAGAGATTCATTGATAGATTCAATGATAGGTTCAGCGACCCAATATTGGGTTCATTCAAAGTACCGTTTTTGGGTTCATTACCATCCAAAATTGGGGCGATTACAGGAGGGTAATCGTCCCGTTTTTGGTCTTGTTTAATCGTCCCATTTTTGGGTTTATTGGGAAGGCCAATAGACCCAATATCGGTACTATTAGAATCGACATTTTTTTGCTTTTGATCGCGTGATTGAACACCAATTAATTGCAAAATTCTGACTCTACCAGTAGGTCCAGTTCTCTTTCCAGTATCCAAAATTAATCCAATTTCGATCAGCTCATTGACTACTTTTTTCACTGTTTTTAAGTTCAAAACAGTATCAGCAGCTAAACGTTCCATACTGGGCCATGCTGTATGTTGTTCGCCAGCGCGATCTGCGAGCGAAAGCAGAACCAGACGCTGAGCAGAGGTATTTACTGGAGCAATCCAAGCCCAGCGAGTGGCATCATTACTCACTCTTCCTCCTCATGCCGATCATGATTATTTATTACGGCATTTAGAAGGCGTTCAGGTGTCATCCGTACTGATTCAGCATATACAGATGCTGATAGAGGATCTGTATGCTTAACAGGAGTTTTAGACCGTTCCCGGTTGTTTTCTGTCGTAATTGAAGGCTTATCCATTTTTAGACGCCTCCCATTCTGAATCATACTTTTCAAATTCACCTTGAAAAGTATTACTAAAACTTTCAGCTAAAAAATCTGCGATATTAATCAAACGTTCAAGACTTGTGAAAACCGCACTGCAAAGTACTTTAGAGTTTTCTTTAATAGTAAATAACTCATCTTTGATTTGATAAAGCAGAGTGCCAAACCAAGAGCTTATTTCATGGGCTAGGCCATAGGCTTCAGAAAGATCGGCAGCATCAAATTTAACGCTTATATTTTTTGATGAATTCTTATATTTCTCATATTCTGAATCAAAAATGTTGGTGTAATTTTCAGCTAAGCATTCTGCAACCGAAATAAGGCTTTTAACATCAGTAAAGCTATGAGGTGTAGAGCTAGATTCTTGCTCAAGCTCTATAAGCCGTTGTGTTTCTTTATTAATCCGACTAATTAGAACTTTAAGTTGAGTGGTTGAATCTAATGCAAGTGAGTAAGCATCAAGAATATTGATTGCGCTATAAAAAGATTTTTCTGGAAATTGAATATTAACTTTTGCGTTCATGAGGAATGCACTCCTAGTGTTTTTATAGGAGCCTTGCCATTCACTTCCAAATGAGGGTGGCAAAGCTGAAAAGGGTTGGAAGACAGGCTCACTAGGTTACCTGTACGCTCGAAAGCGTCCCTCTCCAGCTTCGCCATAACATGCGAATGCATAGAGATTTTACGCATAAAAAAAGCCCGAAGCGGACTATATGCGCCTAGTGAGTATTTGTAGCCTTCCACAGCTAATCTGATGATTTTGCACCAGACAAACTTAATATAGATCAATAAAATTAATTTGAAAAGGGTGAAGTAAAAAATAGTTGAATATTTCATACAGACTCCCCAAATCTCTTGGCAAGTATCTGCATGCCTTTTGGCAAGATGAAGAATTCAGTTTGTGTAAAACTATATGATTGGCCAGAGGCTTTAACACCTTCTTTCAAAGAATACTTGGTTTCACAATAGCCTTGATTTTCACTGTAATAAGTTGAAGCTCTGGCATTATTTAAATATCGATCCCAATTATGTTTTCTAAGCCACTGGGCCAACACTTGTTGCTTAACATTCAGAATCTTACATGCCTGTTGAAACTTCACGCCGTGTTCTGTACGAGTGATAGTTTCTATTGCTTGAGACAATACTTTGTTCTCAGAAGTTAGCTGTAGATTCTGTTTGGCCTGAATTTCAATAGCTTGTAAAAGATGCTGTGGGTTACTAATATCAAATGCTGGTGTCTGCTGTTCAAGTTCATACCAGCGCTTCACAATTGCAGCGGTAAATTCTGGGCAAAGTTGAGCGACTACTGTTATCGAATCCAACTTGCCTTGCTCACCAGAAAATACATATTCAGTGCTTGTACGTCCAGATGTGGGCTTTTCCACCGTTGGTGGTAAAGTAATAACACGGCGTTCCGCTAAACGTTCAATTGTTCTTTTGACTGAGTCTAAGCGTATATTGGTAATAAGTGCGATATCTGAACTCAACATTTGTTGAGAAGGGAATATTGAGGTAATAGCATTTTTCATTTTTTAAGCCTCCATTTCTTCTGCGGCGGCTTGTTTTTTACTTTTATGCCATTCAACAATTTCCTGGTAGTCGAAAAAAACAGGAGACTGCTTTGAGGTACCCATTTTCATTGGCTTTGGAAACGTTGGGTCTTTGCGTATGGTGTGACGGAGGGACTCACGTGTCACATCTAGCAGTTGGCATGCTGTACCAAATTGAATACGAAGAGGAGTCGCTTGATTCATATCGATAACCATATTTATAAGAATATGGTTGAAGTATGTTTTTTAATTATATTCTTAAAAACTTTTGTTCTAGCATAATGGGTATTGTGCTAGCACAACGGGTATGATGCTACCACTATTGATATCAACTATATTTTTCACTTAACCATTTCTCAATCGTTTTTACAGCTAGATTTAATTCTAAGGATAATTTTTTTGCACATGATGCATAACTGTGAAATTTACCAGACTCCCATGATTTGTAGACCTGCTGACGCTGTAAAGCATATTTTTCTGCTCTTATTTGTCCACCTTTAGATCTCGGTTTTTTTTGATGATCTTTCTCTACATCGATCCAGTATTTGGTCAACTTTCTTGCATTATAGTCTGTACAAGTCCGCTCTAAGTAAGTGAGTTGTTCAAGTAAATTTATGACTGAAAAATTATGCTCGGTAAAGCAATACGTATATGCAAAATTTAGTAGATGAACAGAATCATGAAATATAACTATAAATTTACCTTCATCTTTATTAGGTTTATCTAATTCTTTCAAAAATTTATCTAGATATTTTGAATAATCTTCTAAATTAAAATTATTTATTTTCCCCTCAATAGTATTTTTTATTTTTTCATCTGATTGGTAGGTAGAGCTAAATAGTTCAATCGTACGATTATAGATCCATGTAAATAGTTCTTGATCACCATCAGTTTTCTTAAGAATATTCTTAATAGTTAATTTCATCATGCTTCCCACAACACCCCAAATTAGGAGCTAGACCAATCGGATTGGGTATCCGACTTTCGGGAGCTAACCTAGGTCTAGCAAACTGTTAAAATTGATTATTTAATCAATTTTGCATACTGGAACTGTATGATTTCATCACCTAAAATCTGTGCTGTATAATCATACGGACTAATACTTGTCTCTTTAGTCGCATCTAAATAATCACTCCACCAGTTGAGCATAGTTCTTCTTTCTTCTAAGAACTCCGCTTTATGGGTATATGCAAGCCGTACATTATTACGCTCTTGGTGACTCATTTGTTTTTCGACAGCATCTTTTTGAAATAATTTACTCTGAATCAATGCAGCACAGGCCATTCCTCTAAATCCGTGGCCGCACACTTCGGTGTTTGTGTCATATCCAAGACGGCGTAAAGTTTTGTTGATGGTTGACTCACTCATAAATCCGTGTGGATCACCGTTTTTAGGAAATACATTTTGAGTATGGCCGCTGTATCTATAGATCTCTTTTATTATTGCCAGTGCCTGCTTTGAGAGTGGAATTAAATGCGGCGTTTTCATTTTCGCACCGCGATGAGAATATTTGTAACCTTTCACAAAATCTCTAGTTGGGGGAATGGTCCAAATAGCATTCTCAAAATCAAACTCCTTCCACCTTGCAAATCTAATCTCACTTGACCGAGCAAAAGTATGTAAGGCAAATTCAACGCATAGTCGAGTAAGTGGATAGCCTGTGTCTGAAGCTAATTTAGATTGTAATTCTGGTAATTGTTCTAATGGTAATTGAGGATGATGTTTTGTCTTTTTACTAAGAACAAAAATATCTTGAAGTCCATAGGCTGGATTTATATCTATAAAACCCTTTGATATTGCAAAAGCAAATATGCTGGTAAGTCGTTGTCTAGTTTTTTTTACAACTTCGGTGAAGCCTAATTCTTCAATTGATCTTATAACCTGGATAAGCTCTCTAGGTTTAATAGAATCGATTGATTTTTTTCCCAAGGACGGAAAAACATAATCTTCTAAATTCTTTAAAGCCCGGTCTGCAGTATCTTTAGACCAGCGCCCAGTATTGTTATAGGCCTCATGCCAATTTCTTGCAATTGATTCAAAATGATAGGAGTCATCTAATTTTGCTTTACTAATGAGCGAGTGTTCAATTGGATCTATACCGTTTGCAATTAATTCTTCTAGTTCTCGTCGTTTATCTCGGGCTGCTTTTAATGACAAGGCTGGGAAATTGCCTAAAGTCATCAAGCCATCTTTACCATTCGATCTCTTATATTTGAATCGCCAAACCTTTGAGCCACTCTTTCTGATAAACAGGATTAGACCATGCCCATCATAGAGCGAATAATCCTTTTCTCGAGGTTTTGCTCCTGTGCATTTTGAATCGGAAAGAGGAACGGTTTTTCTAGCCATAAGGATATATTTGATATAGAACTACATATATCCTCAATTATATCCTTAATTTTTGCAACTATATCCTTGTAAATTTAACTATATTGTTTTATGTATCTATTTTAAGTTATTGATTAATTTTAAATTAAAACCATATTGTTTTATATTTTGCTATTGGGGTGGTGCGCCCTGCGGGACTCGAACCCACGTCGGTCGCTTAGGAGGCAACTGCTCTATCCAGTTAAGCTAAGGGCGCATCGAAATGTGAGTATAAACAAAAAAAGTTATTACCGAGGTAATAACTTTTTTAATTTCATTTATTTTGCAGCTTAAGTGTTATCTTTTTTGGTCAGCAAATGAAACAGACCAAACATCAACACAATCCAGACCGGAATCATAATCACCGATTCTTTAAAGCCCTGTTGCCACATGATAAACAGCACCAGCCCAATAAAAATCAGCACCAAATAGTTACTTACCGGTGCCCAAAGTGCTGGGAACGTTACATTCAGTTTGAGCTTTTTCACAGCAGCTTTAAACTTTAAATGCGTCAAGCTGATCATGGCCCAGTTAAGTACCAAAGCACCTACCACCACGTACATCAAATGACCCAGTGCATCTTCTGGTACAAAGTAATTTAAAAGTACGCAGCCAAAAATCAACAATGCAGAGAACAATACCGCAGGAATAGGAACACCCTGTTTATTCACTTTAGTAAAGATTTTTGGCGCATTACCTTGTTGTGCCAGACCAAACAGCATACGGCTATTGGCATACATACCGCTGTTATAAACCGATAGTGCAGCAGTTAAAATAATAAAGTTCAGCAGATGTGCAGCCCAACCAATACCCAACTGACTAAAAATCATCACAAATGGGCTTTTGTCCAGACCACCCAAATCCAGTTGATTCCAAGGCACCAAAGACAACAAGATGGTGAGTGAGCCCACATAAAACACTAAAATACGAAAAACCACCTGATTAATCGCTTTAGGAATGGTTTTTTGAGGATTTTCAGCTTCAGCTGCTGCCATTCCGATCAGTTCGATACCGCCAAAGGCAAACATCAAAAAGGCCAGCATATAAAACAGGCCTTCAAAACCGTTTGGAAAGAAACCACCATGTGTCCATAAGTTGCTAAACGATGCGGTCGAGCTTGAATCGGCGGTAAAGAGCAGATACAGACCAAACACAATCATGGAAATGACGGCGGTGACCTTGATAATCGCCAACCAAAACTCGGATTCTCCGTAAAATTTTACATTGGTCAGGTTTACGAGTGTAATGACCACAAAGAAAAACAATACCGAAACCCATGCAGGAATATGAGGCCACCAGTAATTGATATACTTCGCAACCGCTGTCAATTCAGTCATCGCGACTAAAATATACAGCACCCAGTAGTTCCATCCAGCCAAAAAGCCCGGAAATTTACCCCAATATTTGTACGCAAAGTGACTGAACGAACCTGCTACAGGCTCATGGACAATCATTTCCCCTAATTGACGCATGATTAAAAAAGCGATGAGTCCACCGATTGCATACCCAAGAATGATCGATGGCCCAGCGGATTGAATGACTTGTGCAGATCCTAAAAATAAACCAGTCCCAATTGCGCCGCCCATGGCAATTAATTGGATATGACGGTTTTTTAAGCCCCGCTGAAGTTTTGAAGAATCGTTGTTCAAAGGACTTCACCCGACCAGAAATAAGCGTTTTATTCTAAAGGATAGATAGAATTTAGCCTAGTCGAGTGCAGCACAAAGCCGTGCTAAATCATTGAACTTCTTGGTTCACAAATTTTATACAGTTTGCTGGAGATTAAAACTTGGTAAAGATTCTCATCCCATAAGAATATCGTGATGTAAATGAATAAATAAGTGAGAAATCAGTCCTATCATGGTAAATTAGGCAGCATGTCATGAGCGGTCTGTTCAGACCTTTTTTCGCTCCCATTCAAGATTCGAGGCAATTGTGACATCGATTTCCCCTGTGAATAGCAACATCTTATCTACAGCTCAAGAACGAATTCAGCAAGATTTGCAGATAGCACTCGATGCCTTTGCACTGCCAGAGCCACTCAAGTCGGCGGTGCATCATGCCGTCATGTTGGGTGGCAAGCGGGTGCGTCCAGCATTGTGCTATGCCGTGGCTGCATTGGCAGAGAATCCCAATTATGCGGCGGCACGCCGTGCTGCGGTGGCGGTTGAACTGATTCATTGTTATTCACTCGCACATGATGATTTGCCTTGCATGGACAACGATTTGCTGCGCCGCGGACAACCGACGTGTCATGTGGCATTTGGCGAAGATACTGCATTGCTGGCGGGTGATATCTTGCAATCAATGGCATTTGAGGTGTTGGGCAGTCGTTTGTTTGATCAGCAAAATAGCGTCGATGCCTCGATTGTACTCAGACAAATGCAAATTCTGGCCACCTCTAGCTCTAAGATGGTTTGTGGACAGGTGCTCGATTTACAGGCCGAAGGCAAAAGTATCGATCAGGCGGCACTTGAAAATATTCACCGCAATAAAACGGGCGCACTGATTCAAGCTGCCATTCTGATGGCGGCCGTGACCTTATTTAAAGGAACAGACCCCGCATTGGTGCAATTACGTCAGTTTGGTCAAAGCTTAGGGCTGGCGTTTCAGGTACAAGACGATATTCTCGATATTATCTCCAGTACCGAAACCCTAGGTAAAACCGCAGGTAAAGACCAGCAAGTACAAAAGTCGACTTATCCTGCGCTTATGGGCCTTGAAGCGGCACAGGCTTATGCCAAAAGCTTACACGATCAGGCACTGGCTGCACTGACGCATTTCTCAGGTGCAGCAACGGACCTTGAACAAATCACCCAGTTTTTATTGCGCAGAAAAAATTAAGCTCACTTGAATAAAAAAAAGCGATTTGCTTAAAGTGCACATCGCTTTTTTTATGTTAATTCAAAGAGATCTAGTTGGGCTGACGTCCCATTACACCACGAATGGTACTCAGCACATCGGCAGGAATCACCACGGTTTTGGCATTGTTGGATTTTGCCATTTCTTGCATAGACTTGATGTACTGTTCACCAAGCAAATACGCAACTGGAATTTCCTGTTCGCCTACCGCAGAGGTGATCATTTCAATGGCTTTTTGTGAGGCCTCAGCCAAAACCACTTGCGCTTCGGCATCTCGACGCGATGCTTCAAGACGACCATCGGCTTCTAAAATCGCTGCCTGCTTTTCGCCGTCGGCACGGGTCACGGTCGCACGGCGCTGACGCTCGGCAGCAGCCTGAGCCTCCATCGCGGCTTGCATGGTGGTCGATGGCTGGATATCCTGAATTTCGACCGTTTTTAAGGTAATACCCCAGTCTGAAATATCATCGGAAATCGCAGCTTTTAATTTGGCCTTGATATGATCACGAGATGACAGGGCATCGTCTAGATCCATCTCGCCCACGATTGAGCGTAACGACGTTTGCACCAGATTTTGAATGGCCCAGGTATAGTTTTCAATTCCATACACCGCTTTTTCCGGTGTGGTCAAATTGATATACGCGACCGCATTCATGAGTAGCACGGCATTGTCACGCGTAATCACTTCTTGCGAAGGAATATCAAGCACAATATCTTTGGTGGTGACTTTGTACGCAATATCATCAACAAACGGAATTACAAAATTTAATCCTGGATTTAAAGTGGAGTGATATTTTCCTAAGCGCTGTACAATCCATTTATAGCCTTGCGGCACAATGCGTACACCCTTAAAAATCGTCACGCCAACAAAGACAAGAAAGGCTAAGCCAATAATTAAACCCACTGACATAAGTGTGTCCTCATTTATTGTTTATTGGGGTTATAGGGTTGAACAACTAGATTATTGCCCATGATGTCGACCACGCACACGCGATCGCCCACGCTCACCGGAGCCAGACTGCGACAGTTCCATTCATCGGTTCCCATCACAGGCAAGGAAAAACGTACCAGTACCTGTTCATGCGACATACCCACACGAATCACCATGCCCACCTGACCAATCGTGGCTTCGCGGGATAAGCCTGCCTTGGTTTTATCGATGGACAATGGCTTGATAAATTTGAACCATAAAAAGGTACACAGTATCGATAAAATTACCCAAGTGATCAGCTGTGTGGGAATGCCCATCATTGGAAACAACCAGAGTAAAACACTCACCATGATGGCGGCAACACCGAACCAAAGAGCGGCAAAAGCGGTAAAAACAAGTTCCGAAAGCATTAACACAATGCCTAGAACAAACCAGTGCCAAGGTTCTAATACAAATTCCATAGCAATGCTCAAAATGTTGTTATAAAAAAGGTGCAATCGAAATACACGATTGCACCTTCACTGTAGCAGAACTTGGCAGGGCTGAGTAAAAAATGACTTTAGAATTTGGCCCGAGGTGGTGGCTGAAGGGCAGCAGGTGATTTTTTAAATTGATCAATCGCACTTTGAATGGCACGAATTTTAAGTTGCGTTGCTTTTTCACCTTCCAAAATAGCGTCATTACTGGCTTTTAAATCCAGTGCGCCAAGATGACCGACTTTAGGCTGAATCACCACAGTGGCCTGCTTTAACTCTTCATTAATGCTTTGCTGACCCATGATGTTGATGGTTTGATCGAGCAACCCCAACATGCTGCTGGCCTGAGTACCTGCCGGACGCGCAGAAATATCTACCGCAATCACAATATCGGCGCCCATATCACGTGCTGTTTTGACCGGAATTGGGCTTACCAAACCGCCGTCGACATACTGTACCTTGCCAATGGTTGTTGGAACAAAAACATTCGGAATACTACATGAGGCACGAACCGCCTGACCGGCATTGCCTTTAATAAAATCGGCTTTTTTGCCGTTGTCTAAACGTGTTGCAACTGCGGCAAAGCGAATTGGAAATTGCTCAATTGGCTTGTTGCCTACCTGAGTATTGACATAATTTTGCAGTTTCTGACCCAGCACAAAGCCCTGACGATTCAGGGTTAAGTCACGGATATCAGATTCTTGTAACTTGAGCGCAATCGATTGCATCTGGTAGCCAGTTTTTCCGCTGGCATAAATACTCCCCACAAAACTGCCCGCACTGGTGCCCGTGACAATTTTCGGTTTGATACCATGCGATTCGAGTACTTTGATCACACCAATATGGGCAAAGCCTTTGGCACCACCACCGCCCAGTGCGAGCGCAATGACGGGTTCACGAGGCTGAATCGAGCTGGTTTGAGGAGGTGTTTTAGCAATTTTGTCACATCCAAAGAGCGTAAAGCTCAGTGCTGTAACCAAGGCGAAATGTGCAACTTTCATGAACAATTAAACGTGTTGGATGACCATCAGATTGCGCACATCAGACCAGATTCACTGCTTTATTTCTAGTCATTTTTTACAAGATTTTGTAAAGGACGCGACAGGCGATCTGGTCGCTTCGCTGATACCTTGCTCTCAAAACGTTGCATGATGGCGGTTAGGTCTTGCTGATAATCACCTGTTGGGGAAAAAGCACCTAAGCAATAAATGGTTTTATGATCAAAATCGAAAGAGAAAATCACAATAGGGATATGCGCTTTTAACGCAATATGATAAAACCCGCTTTTAAAGGTGCTGGCCTGTTTGCGCGTACCCTCGGGCGCCATGCCAATCCAGATGCGTTCATGCTGTTCGATGGCCTGAACCACTTGCTCGGTTAAACCCGTGCGTTTGCTGCGTTGTACCGGAATAAGCCCTAACCAGTTCAGTACGGGCGTACTGACCGGAGTGAAAAGCGAATCTTTGCCGAGTACCGTGATTTTAATGCCCAGACCAGCGATGGCCAAAAAGCCGTACCATGCATCTAGGTTAGATGTATGCGGTGCAATAATCGCGACGGCTTTAGGAACATTAGGAAACTCGCCCTCAATTCGCCAGCCTTGAGCCAGAAATAACTGCCTGCACATGCGGCGGCTTAAGGCAGTGCCACGTTGCGGCACACGATCGGGAAGATCAGGAAAAAACTGGGTCATATCCATCTGTGGTCATGTTGGTCATCCTATTGTCATCTTAAGCCTTTGAAAGGTACGCTACATTGGCAAAATAGTTAGATGCATTTTAAAACAGACTGATTTTTGCAATTTTTTGATTCGAGCCCGATACGCTATGCATGCAAGCCGTCTTTATCTGTTGTTATTTAGCCTGTATTGGGCACAAGGGTTACCCCTAGGCTTTATAACCCATGCCTTACCCGTCATTTTACGGGCACAAGGCGTGTCTTTGGCACAGATTGGCGGCTTTGGCCTGCTGATGCTACCGTGGTCGATCAAAATTTTATGGGCACCTTGGGTCGATCGGTTTGGCAGTTCACGCATTGGGCATTATCGTAGCTGGATCATTCCCATGCAGGTATGCAGCATTTGCGGGCTGGTTGTGCTGGCGTATTTTCCGATTGAGGCATTGAACCAGCCACAATTTTTGTTGCTGTTTTTTGTGATGATGCTCTGGATTAATTTTTCAGGGGCCACTCAGGATATTGCCACCGATGCACTGGCCGTGAATTTACTCAAAACTGATCAACAGCACTGGGGCAATACCTTTCAGGTGATTGGTTCACGTTTAGGATTTATTGTGGGTGGCGGCGTACTTCTGTGGGCTGTCGATGCTTTGGGTTGGCAAAATACCTTTTTGTGTTTGGCGGCTTTAGTGGCGCTTAACACCTTGCCCATTGTGCTACAACCCGCGCGACAGGATCGTCAGAGCATGCAGGGCAGTGCGGCAACATTCTTCTCAATACGTCATTATTTACAGCACTTTTTACAGTCTAAGACAACACGAGCATGGCTTACCATTTTACTTAGCTTTAAGGTGGCAGATGGCTTGGCCGGCCCTTTACTCAAGCCGTTAATGGTCGATATAGGTTTGAGTTTTACCCAAATTGGGCTTTACATTACTGTGCTAGGTGCTGTGGCTGCATTACTGGGTGCATTCATTGCCGGATATCTACTTCAAAGTTTTAGCCGTGCAGGTGTACTGCTGTTCTTTTCAATAGTTAAAATTTTAACTCTTATTGGCTTTGCAGGATTGGGCTGGGCATACGAAAGCGGGATGTCAGTATCTTTTACGCTCATTTATGCGCTCAATGCACTTGAAGATTTATGCTCGGCGATGCTACTGGTGGTAATGCTCACACTGGTCATGCACTATAGCCGAAGTGCGCTTGCAGGCACGGATTTTACCTTTCAGGTCGCTTTGATGGCCACGGTCAGCGGTGGTTTTTACCTGATCAGCGGTGTTATTGCCGACCAGATTGGCTATGCTTGGATGCTGAGTTTGGTCGTGGTCATGGCTATTTTATCTGTGTTCCCCATTTACTTTTGGTCTAAAACATTAGGGCAGTCTTAAGCATCGCTCTAGATCATGATTGGGCTAAACTGCTGCGTCATTTTCGGCGCTGTATGTAAAATTCGACTACTGAGGATACCGAGCAAGCTCAAAAAGATTGCTTTAATTGTTATTATGTATAAATATGCCTGTATCGGTTTGATATTGTTGCGATAAAATGAAGCAAATACGCAATTGATCAAATGGTATAAAAACGACAACGCTTTTATTTAAGTGTGTTTTAAGCTTATATTTTTACAGTAGAAAAGTAAGTGTTGCCAAAACAATAGTCAACACGCGATTTCATTTGATATGCAAAACAGTTATGTTGAGCCAAAATGATAATTATTCTGTTGCATCGAGTCAGCGTAAAAACAGATTATTGCTCGTTTTCCTGATGCATCAGATTCATGTTATTCCACAGTTGTGCGAGTCTAACCCATGACCAAAATTTTGATTATTGAAGATGATTTCATGATCGCTGAATCCACGATTACCTTATTGAAATATCATCAATTCGAGGTAGAGTGGGTGAATAATGGATTAGATGGCCTGGCGCATCTGTCAAAGCAGAAGTTTGATCTGGTGTTGCTCGATCTGGGTCTCCCCATGATGGACGGCATGCAAGTGCTCAAGCAGATCCGCCATAAAACCGCGGTGCCAGTGCTGATTATTTCAGCGCGTGACCAGCTCGAAAACCGTGTGGAAGGCTTGAATCAGGGGGCCGATGACTATCTGATCAAACCGTATGAGTTTGATGAGTTGCTGGCACGAATCAATGCATTGCTGCGCCGCACCAACAGCAAAGACAACGCCGCTTTGCAGCAAGATCAGGTGCTGGTGAATGGCGATGTGGTGCTCAATGTTGAAAAACATGTGGCCACGTTTCAGGGTAAAGAAATTGAACTCTCAAACCGTGAGTGGGCGATTTTGATTCCGCTGATGTCACATCCGAATAAGATTTTTTCCAAAGCCAATCTAGAAGATAAGCTCTACGACTTTGATAGTGAAGTCACCAGCAATACCATTGAAGTGTATATTCACCATTTACGCTCTAAGCTGGGTAAAAACTTCATCCGTACCATCCGTGGATTAGGCTATCGAATGGGACAATCATAAGGAAACGCTGAGGATGGCCAAGCATTATTCATTAAGACGTCGATTAATCTGGGTTACCTCTGTTTTTAGTCTTTTACTGGGCTGTATTCTGGTTTTTACAGCCTATAAAGTTGCCTTGCACGAAACTAATCAGATTCTTGATGAGCAAATGCGCTATCTGGCCGATCGCACGGCACGTCAGCCGCTGTACAATCTCGATAGCCACTTTCAGGCCAATCACGAATATCACGAAGAAGATTTACTGGTCGATATCTGGGCCTACGACGATCAGCGCCATTTACAAGACGAAAATCAATTGTTGATGCCGCCGGTAAAAAAAGCCGGATTTTATTCGCAAGAGACACGTCAGGGCACTTTGCGCGCCTATGTCTTGCCTTTAGAAAATTATCAGATTCAGGTCAGTCAGCTCGAAAAAGTACGTAAAGTGGTGGCACTTGAGCTTGCGGCTAGCATGTTTTTACCTTATGGCTTTATTTTACCGTTTGCCTTACTTGGGCTGATGGGCATTATTCGGCGTAACCTCAAGCCTTTTGATGATTTTAAACGTGAGCTGACGCAGCGCGATTCCAATGATCTGTCGCCCATTCACGATGAAACGTATCCCGAAGAACTGTTACCGACCATTGAAGAAATGAACCGGTTGTTTGAGCGAATTTTAGAATCTCAGCAAGAACAAAAACAGTTTGTGGCCGATGCTGCGCACGAGCTGCGAACGCCAATCACGGCACTGAATTTGCAAACTAAAATTTTGTTGAGTCAGTTTCCTGATCACGCCGCACTGCAGAACCTAAGCAAAGGCTTGGCGCGAATCCAGCATTTGGTCACGCAGTTACTGGCATTGGCCAAACAAGATGTTTCCTTGAGTGCTATTGAACGACACAGCAGCTTTGAGCTCAATGATGTGACGCTTAACTGTGTCGAGCAACTCATGAATCTGGCGGTAGAAAAAGATATCGATTTAGGTTTTGTGCGTAATGAATCTGTAAAAATGGTCAGTGTTGAACCGACCGTGCATTCAATTGTCTTTAACCTGATTGATAACGCCATCAAATACACGCCAGCCGCAGGTCTGATCAATATTTCTGTCTATGAAGATGGCGAATACGCCTGTGCACAGATCGAAGACAGCGGCCCCGGAATTGACCCCGAGCATTACGACAAGGTGCTGAAGCGCTTTTATCGTGTGCATCATCACCTCGAGGTTGGGAGTGGGCTGGGGTTGTCAATTGTCGATAAGGCCACCAGTCGGTTAGGTGGACAACTTCAACTGCTCAGAAGCGAGGAGTTAGGCGGCTTAAGTGTGCTGGTGCGTATTCCCAAACAACCACCGCATCATTAACAATGCTGCTGGCGAGCACCCAAATGGCGTGCCGCCCATAAGTAGATCAAGCAGTTGATCGACCACGCCCACCATCCTGTCCATAAATTATGACTTAAAAAGTGTGCGCCGCGCATCATCTGTGCCCAGCCCATTGCAAAGCCTAAAATTAGCCCAGCAAATAAATAAAACAGTGCACGTCGAGGATGTGTCGCGCGGTACACAAAGTAGCCAGTCATCAAGGCGAATCCGGTGCTGGCATGCCCACCCGGAAAACAATGCCCATGTGTGGCGCTAAAATCCCAGACAAAACCCTCCGTTGCTGGGTGGGTCATGTTCCAAGGGCAAGCATGAGACGACTGTGACTTAAGAATCCCAACGATGCTGGTACACAGCATACTCACCCAAAACATATATCCATATTGCCAGCGCTGCGCGGCCAGACGGGTAATTTTAAATGATACCAGCCACAGCACAAAAAATACTGCATAAACCCCAATGATGATGTTTTTCACAATCACATGATTGAGTTTGGCCAAATACCAATTATCACGATGATGAAATTGCCCCGCTGCATCGACCCACGGTGCAATCAAATGCAGATCAATCGCACCGCCTACCGGAAAAAACATCATCAGTACAACTGCACTGCATGCGATCAGTACAAGTTGTACGCGCATAAAAATAGAAAATCGCATAAGGAATTGAATAAATTTAGAAATCTCTTGGCATGATTTAAGCGTGCCAAACTTAGCGATCACTTAAGCTGCTACATCAAATCGTAGCTAAAAAAAAGCGACTCAGAGAGTCGCAAAAGCACAAACGGGGGCGGGATTAGAACATTCCATCTTCAGAATTTGCAGAGATTTTATGAATAGATAAGTCTGCACCACGAAATTCATCTTCTTGGCTTAAACGAATACCCATCACGGCTTTGAGTAGGCCATACACCACAAATCCACCCAGCACAGCAATTACAATTGCAAGACCCGTACCAATCAATTGAGACACCATCGAGACACCGCCCAAGCCTCCAAATGCTTTTTGTCCAAATATCCCTACTGCAAGACCTCCAAGGGCACCACAGACGCCATGTAATGGCCATACACCGAGGACATCATCAACCTTGAGCTTGTTTTGTGTATAGGTAAACAGCTTCACAAAGATCACACCTGCCACAACACCGATCACCAATGCACTCACAGGATGCACAATATCTGACCCTGCACAGATGGCGACCAAGCCTGCCAGCGGGCCGTTGTGTAAAAAGCCGGGGTCATTTTTACCCATAAAGTTGGCGCTTAAGGTGCCGCCTACCATCGCCATCAGTGAATTGATGGCCACCAAGCCTGAAATCGCATCGACACGCTGGGCACTCATCACATTAAAACCAAACCAGCCCACAATTAAAATCCAAGACCCTAACGCTAAGAAGGGAATGGACGAGGGCGGATGAGCACTGACACGCCCATCTTTTTTATAACGACCATTTCGTGCGCCCAGTAAAATCACAGCGATCAGCGCAATCCAGCCGCCCATGGCATGAACCACCACTGAGCCGGCAAAATCGTGAAAGCTGGCGCCAAATTGGCTTTCGAGCCATTTTTGCAGACCAAAGTTACCGTTCCATGCCATACCTTCAAACAGTGGATACACCAGCGCCACCAGTGCAAACGTGGCAATGGCTTGTGGACGCATTTTGGCACGCTCGGCAATACCGCCCGAAATAATGGCCGGAATGGCAGCGGCAAAGGTCAGTAAAAAGAAACAGCGCATCAGGTTATAACCATGATCCGCGGCGAGCACAGCACCAGTTTGAAAGAAGCTGTGCCCATAGGAGATGTAGTAGCCTACAAAAAAGTAAGCAATTGCAGAAATAGAAAAATCGGTCAGAATCTTACTGAGCGCATTGACCTGATTCTTATGCCGCACGGTGCCCAGTTCTAGAAAGGCAAACCCAGCATGCATGGCCAGAACCAGCACTGCGCCGAGCAATAAGAAAAATAAATCGACATTTTGCATAATTTGCTCAAAAAAAGTGCTTAAATCCAGCTTGGTTGCATATAAAAAATGATTTATGCACCAAAATGGTTAAGAAAATCTAAAGGGTGATTAGCCACAACGCACGGTTGGGTTAATTTGCCTATTCAAAGCAAAAAACGCACCAATATTGGATTAAAATTTAAAGCTTCCGATAAGCGTGGTGCAGACTGAGCAAAAAGAGTGCTCTAAGGTGGGCTGATCTGACACGCTTTCCCTTCATATTCGTAACGATGAAAACGATAATTGCTGCCATCCCAGCGCAAAACCGGAAAGCAGAACCCCGGCCCACCTACCGAAACGTCGGGCATACGATTTTTTCCTGTCGATTTTAATAACTCGGGTACACCTGTACCATCATAGCGCACGTGCCACACACCTTGCGCCGTTTTGCTTAACAGCACAAACCCCATACCTGTCAGTCCATAACAGCCAGTATCTGCACTGCTGACAATGGCCTCGGGTAAACGGTCATGGTTGATGTCTTGATACAGCTCAAGCGTTGGCTCACCACATTCGGAGTGCCACTTATTGTGATGAAACTGAAAACCGGCAGCTTTAAAAATCGCACGTTTTTCTGCTAATGGGGCGCGTACTGCTTCGGCAAAACTGGCAGTCGATAATAAGCTGCTCATAGTAAAGGCGCAGGTGAGAAGTGATCGGATATTCATAGTTGCTTTATTTTTGTTCATTTGCTTAAGTTTAACGCAAATTTTAAGCCGGATCTGATTTTTGCGCATAGAATGAGTCAGGATTTAAAAATAACGATAGTAGACTCTGATCGAACATGGCTCATATCTTTCTTGCACTTTTTCCCCTGATTGCGCTCATTGCGACAGGGTATCTGTTTAAAACCTATCAATTTTTTAGTGCAGAATTTTGGACAGGTGCAGAAAAACTCAATTATTACGTGCTCTTTCCAGCGCTACTGTTTCATACCCTTGTTACGGCCAAAATTGATTTTCAGAATCTAAAGTACGTGATTTTTGCCATGTTTGCAGTTATTGCTGTGGCCACCGCTGTGCTGTATGGCATCAAGTATCTTAAAAATATCCGACCGGCACGCTTTGGTGTGCATGTACAAAGTATTGTGCGTTTTAATACCTATATTGGCTTGGCTTTGGTGGCAGCGCTGTATCACAAAGAGGGCATGGCGATCTTGGCCATTTTACTGGCGGTGAGTATTCCGGTAGTCAATGTAATTTCGGTGCTTTCACTCACCTCAAGTGAAAATATGGCCCTTAAACCCGTATTGCTGGCATTACTGAAAAATCCGCTCATTGTCTCTTGTCTGTTTGGTGGCGTATTTAATGCACTTCAGATTCCGCTGTGGGACGGTATTTTAAATTTACTCAAGCTATTTTCATCGTCTAGCTTACCTTTGGGGTTACTCTGTGTAGGCGCGGCGTTACAGTTTATGGAAATGAAAAAAGATGTGCCCGCCTTGCTACTCGATACCGCTGCGCGTTTGCTTGTCATGCCTGCGCTGGCTTATGTGGTGTGTATGTGGATGGGTTTATCGGCGCTTGAAACCCAGATCATGGTGGTCTTTTTTGCATTGCCTACGGCATCTGCGGCTTACATTTTAACCAAGGTGCTGCGTGGTGATAGTCAGCTTATGGCAGCAGTGATTAGCTTACAAACCCTGTGTGCGGCTGTGACCTTACCGCTGGTGATTTGGTGGGTGGGATAACAACGTATCTTCCTGTAAATATTGTTGCTACACTTTTTCATTTTTAGGCGGTAGATGGCTATGTCTTTTGATCTTAAGGTTACGATCAAGAAAAAGGGAGACGTATCTGGGCCGCAGAAAAAACTGAATGTGCTGATTGAGAAAATTGAACAACAAAAAACGATGCTGGCAGCATGGCAAAATGCAGAAACCCAGATTCAGCATTACACCCGGCAAAAGCTGTTGCCTTTGTATCATGAATTGCATGAACTCTGGTTTCAGCAGCTCACCCAGCTTTGGAACGTATTGCATCAACATGAATTTTCTAAAGCAGAGATCGCCAAGCTTGACGAGAAAATTGCCCAGCTTGCAAAGCACTTAAAGCACTCACAGATGCTCAATGCCGAACAGCTTAAACAGGCAATTCAGATAGATACCTTTTATCGCCAGCACGCCGAGCACAATCAGCGTAAAGCTCAAAAAGAAGTGTCAGCGCATGCCGAACCTATACAAAATACAGCGCATGATTTCGACCCCGAGGATGCAGCCGAAGACGATTTTGAGCGCTATGCAGCCGATCAACAGCAGGCACGTGAACAGGCCAAGCAGTTACGGCAGCAACAAAAACGCGAACAGGCCGAGCAGATGGCAGCGCAATCACTCAAAACGGTGTATTTAAAAATAGCCGCCATAATTCACCCAGATCGCGAGCAGAATGAAACTAAAAGAGTAGAAAAAACTGAGCTGTTTCAACAAGCCAGCCAAGCCTATGAACAGCAGGATTTATTTTATTTGCTCAAAATGCAGTTACAGCTTGAGCAAAATAAAGGAGCTACCTCAAAGGAGCTTAGCTCTGAGCAAGTGAAGTTTTATAAATTGGCTTTAGATGCGCAAAGTCAGCAGCTTGAAAGTCAAATCGATGACATTCTAAACTCGTTTCAATTGGTTAAAAAACTTAAAGCTGATCAAGTACATATCAGTGATGTGTATAAAGCGATTGATACAGATGCTACTGAGTTAAAGCAGCATTTGAAATGGGAAAAAGACTGTTTAAAGCATATGAAAAAGGTGAGTGGGGTGAAGATGTTGTTAGAAAATCTATATTGAAATGATGGTTATCTTTTATAAAAATCTATGAAATTTGGCAGTTATATAATGGCTGAGATAAATATTTTATAGAATTTGTATAAGGCCGTCATATTATGTTTAATCGTTTAGCAGAAAGACTTCTATTTTATAGAAAAACTCAAAATGTGGAGTGAGTGAAACTAAATTTGACTACTAAGATAAAAAGTTATTTTTAAAAAATAAATTAAGTATATATTTTTAGATCAATCAATATTGTGGAATGACATATGAATATTTTACCTTTTCCTTTTCAAGTGACTGATTGGGAAAAAATAGAAACAATAGAATATAGCGGTGAGACGGGAAAAGCGTACTGGAAAACACAGTATTTTGGTGAAGAGAATAATAAAATTAGAGTCAGAGTAGTAGAGTATTCAGCTAATTACTTAGCTGATCATTGGTGTGAAAAAGGTCATATTTTATTTTGTCTTGAGGGTTCGCTTGAAAGTAGATTAAAAGATGGCAGAACTTTTACTCTAAGCAAAGGAATGAGCTATCAAGTCGGCGATCATGCAGAACCACATCAATCATTTAGCCTAAATGGTGCCACATTACTGATTGTTGATTGATTAGATTATTAAATATAAAGGGCTGAATAATCAGCCCTTTATACAATAAATTAGATTAAATATGCAACAAATTAAAGCGCAGCAATCTGTTCCATGCTTTGCTTAATTTTCACGAGCTGATCAGCAAACTCAGCCAGTTTTACCTTTTCACCTTCAACAACTGCTGCTGGTGCTTTGGCAACAAAGCCTTCATTGGCAAGTTTGTTGGCAATCTGGTCATGCTGCTTTTGTACTTTATCCAAATCTTTCTGTAAGCGGCCCAATTCTGCTTTCGGGTCGATCAAGCCTTTCATTGGAACAAATACAGACGCATGGCCCACAACGCTAGAAGATGACAGTGGCGGCTCTTCACCTTGTGCCAAGAACGTAATGCTTTCTACTTTGGCCAAAGCTTTAAATAGCGGCTGAATACGTTCGATCTGCGTGCGTTCGCTGTCAGAGATGTTTTGTAGCAACACTGGCAACAAGCGGGCATTACCTAAGCCCATTTCACCACGGATATTACGTACCGCACCAATCAAGCCTTGAAGCCATTGCATATCGGCTTCGGCTTGTTCATTCATTTTTGCAGCTTCTGGCACTGGGTATTTCGCCGTCATAATGGTATCGCCACCTTTACCAATCATTGGCGCAAGGGTTTGCCAGATTTCTTCGGTCAGGTAAGGCATCAGTGGGTGCGCCAAACGAAGTGAGGCTTCCATCACGGCAAGCAATACGCGGCGAACTTCTGCTTTACGTTCTTCCGAAACTTCGGCATCGTTTAAAACTGGCTTGGTCAGCTCGACATACCAGTCGCAGTATTCGTTCCAAATGAAGTCATAAATGGTTTGCGCAGCAAGATCCAAACGATACGTTGCAAATGCCTGATGTACCGCTTGCTCGGCTTTTTGTAGGCGGCTCATGATCCATTGCTCTGGCAATTCCCATAGCTCTGGGCGAGCTTCCTGAGCAACGGTTTGACCTTCTACGTTCATGAGTACGAAGCGGGTCGCGTTCCAGATTTTGTTACAGAAATTACGGTAGCCTTCTACACGCTTCAAATCAAACTTAATGTCACGGCCCGTGTTGGCAAGGGCACAGAACGTGAAACGCACGGCATCGGTACCATACGAGTTAATTCCTTCTGGGAATTCTTTACGCGTGGCTTTTTCAATTTTTTCGGCTTGTTTCGGGTTCATCAAACCAAAAGTACGTTTTTGTACCAAGCTTTCAAGGTCAATCCCGTCAATCAAATCGAGCGGATCAAGTACGTTACCTTTCGATTTCGACATCTTCTGGCCTTCACCATCACGTACCAAACCATGTACATATACGGTCTTAAACGGCACTTGTGGTGTACCATCCTCATTCTTCATGAAGTGCATGGTCATCATGATCATGCGCGCCACCCAGAAGAAAATAATGTCAAAACCAGTCACCAACACATCGGTCGGGTGGAAGGTATTGAGGAAATAGTTTTCCGCATCTTTCTTGGCATCGCCTGTCCAGCCTAAAGTCGAGAATGTCCAGAGGCCCGAAGAGAACCATGTGTCTAACACGTCTTCGTCTTGTTGAAGCGCAAGGTCGGCAGCAAGGTTGTTTTTCGCACGAACCTCGATTTCGTTACGGCCAACATATACATTGCCTTCAGCGTCGTACCATGCCGGAATACGGTGGCCCCACCACAACTGACGTGAAATACACCAGTCTTGAATGTTGTTCATCCATGCCATATACATGTTGGTGTATTGCTCTGGTACAAACTTGATGCGTCCGTCTTGAACTGCTTCAATTGCAGGCTGTGCCAATGGCGCAATTTTCACATACCACTGGTCGGTTAAAAGTGGCTCTACAATCACGCCTGAACGGTCACCGCGTGGCGCTTTAAGGTCATACGGCTGAATCTGGTCTAACCAGCCTTCTGCTTCGGCTTGTGCAACCAGTTTCTTACGTGCAGCAAAACGCTCCAAGCCAACATAATCTGCTGGCGCTGCAATTGCGTCAGAAATTTGTTCACCAGCTTTTGCAATATATTCAAACTCAGCCAGAACTTCGGCATTTTTATTGAAGATATTGATAATTGGCAAATCGTGGCGTTTACCCAAATCGTAGTCGTTAAAGTCGTGTGCAGGGGTGATTTTGACACAGCCTGTTCCAAAATCTTTTTCGACGTATTCATCGGCAACAATCGGAACCAAACGGCCTGTAATTGGCAACACAATATTTTTACCAATCAAGTGCGCATAGCGTTCGTCTTCTGGATGTACCGCAACCGCAGTATCGCCTAATAGCGTTTCAGGACGCGTCGTGGCCACCACAAGGAAATCATGACCGTCTTGAGTTTTGAGTGACTTGTCTTCAAAGAAATATTTGAAATGCCACAACGAGCCTTTTTCTTCAACCGACTCAACTTCAAGGTCAGACAGTGCCGTTTGTAGTTTCGGGTCCCAGTTCACCAAGCGTTTACCGCGGTAAATCAAGCCTTGTTCATGCAGTTGAACAAACACTTCTTTCACGGCATTCGACAAACCATCGTCCATGGTAAAGCGTTCACGCGACCAGTCGACCGAAGAACCCAAACGACGAATTTGTTTGGTGATGGTACCGCCAGATTGCTCTTTCCATTCCCAGACTTTGTCAATAAATTGCTCACGGCCCAAATCGTGACGGCTAACATTTTGTGCAGCCAACTGACGCTCTACCACCATTTGCGTGGCGATACCCGCGTGGTCGGTTCCCGGCTGCCATAAGGTGTTTTTGCCCATCATGCGGTTGTAGCGGGTGAGGGCATCCATAATGGCATTGTTAAAGCCGTGCCCCATGTGCAAGCTACCGGTGACGTTTGGCGGCGGAATCATAATACAAAACGAGTCACCTTGACCGGATGGCTTAAAGTAGCCTTTCTCTTCCCAGATTTGATACCATTTTCTTTCAATATCAGTGGGATCATAGGTGGTTGCGATGTTTTGGGCAGATTGAGCGTTGGCGTCAGTCATAGTAAAAATCAAAAATGAATAAAAAATTGCGACTATTGTAGCAAAAAATACATCGAAATTAATGCTTAACTCATCGACAAAAAATTTACCTGCTCGGCAAAACACGCTAGATTAAACCCAAACGCAGACATTCATGTCTTTACATGGATATCAGACAATAAAATGCGAGGGATGCTTCATGGGATATGCTGTATTTCTTAAAATCGATGAGGCCACGCATCATCATTTTGATCAGATTCATGCCCAGCTCAATCAGGGCACTACACAGCCGCAGTCCAAACCATTGGGAATCGTACTTTCCGACATTTCCTGTCAAATTATTCAGCAAGTTTTTGGCGATATGCTGGCACAGCAAAAGCACAAGCCCGATCAGTCCTTCATCAAACAAATCGACGAGTCTGAAAAAGTCATTCAGCAGGTCATGGCCACCATGAAAAAATATTTGCCGTGGTCAGTTTCATTTTTTAGCAATGAACGTCTGCTACCACTGGTCAATTATCTGGCAAGTACCTTTCGAACAGCAGCGCAGACCACCTATATGCGCTACAGCCTCGATTCGGTCTTGGTGCAAGATACCTTCTCTGCGGTCGATAAAGTCCGCGCAGGGCAAGCCGTATATGTACCCAAAGCTTTTCAGGCGCTCACACAAATTGTCGACCAGGGCGTTACACAGCTCATTCGGACACCGAAGCAGCTCCTCAAGTTTAATCTGGTGGTCGATAAAACCTTAAACGGCGTGATTCATATGACCACACATCTGGGCTACAAGCGTCTGGAAAAGCTGGGCACGCAAATTGACCCCGATATGGCAAATGACTATATTGAACACTTTATGGCATTTTTAAAAAAAGAAGCCTAACGCATTTATTTATAGGGTAAATTCTAATGTCAAAACTCAACTCGCTCGAAAATAAAGTGGTCTGGATTACAGGGGCATCTTCAGGTTTGGGTAAAGCCCTGGCACGTGAGTGTGCCTTACAAGGGGCACAGGTCATCTTAACTGCACGTCGTTATGATGAACTCGAAGCGGTGCGAGTAGGGCTGTTTAAACCAGAACAACATCTGTCTGTGGCTGCCGACATTACCGACGAATCTCAAGTGCGTCATGCCTATGCAGAAGTGTTAGCACAAAAAGGACGTATCGATTGGCTCATCAATAATGCGGGCCTGAGTCAACGCGCACTCATTCAAGACACCACCATGCAAACCGAACGTGCGATTATGGAAATTGATTATTTCTCGCAAGTGTTTCTGACCAAAACTGTATTGCCGACTTTTTTACAGCAAAAATCTGGACGCATTGCCTATGTGTCGAGTGTCGCGGGTTTGCTCGGAACACAGTACCGTGCCAGTTATTCGGCAGCCAAAGCCGCTATTCATATGTGGGCCAACAGCTTGCGCGCCGAAGTGGCAGAGCAGGGCGTTGGGGTTTCGGTGATCTTTCCCGGTTTTGTGAAAACCAATGTGTCACTCAATGCACTCAATGGAGAGGGAAAACCTCAAGGCCATCAAGATGAAGCCATTGAAAATGGTTTGGAGCCAGATGTATTTGCTCAAACCGTAGTTCGAGCACTGATCAATGATGAAGAATACATTGTAGTTGGTGGTGCCAAAGAAAAGTTAGGCGTACTGGTGTCTCGCTTATCGCCATCACTCTTGTACAAAATGATCCGTAAAACCAAAGTGAAATAATCAAACCATTCAATCTCGTTCAAGGACGCGAAATATCGCGTCCTTGTCGAGTGAGTTTTTGATCGATGATCAACTCAGCCACTCAGCGTACTGTTTGGTCAATCGCGGTACCGTAGGCGAAGACTTCAACCATTCCGCCTTGCATGCCCAATTCGGTGGTACTTAAACGTAGCCCCATAATATGCGTGCATCCACATTGCTGCGCCTGAAGTTTGAGCCTAACAATCGCTTCGCGCCGTGCCCGCTCTACCACGGTTTCATAGCTGGTGAGTCTGCCACCAAAGAAATTTTGAATATTGGCAATGATGTATTTAAAGTAATCGTGGGAAATTACCACATTACTTGAAACGAATTGTCCCGGCTGAACAGGTTGTACAAAACGATTGGTATCGAGTTGAATATGCGCCAGTAGTCGTTCTTTTTGTTCTAATTCTTTGAGATGTTTACGCTCAAAGTATCTTCCAAATCCCCAGCCCACGACAAAGAGCACCACAAAAACGCCAAGCTGAAAAATAAGATTTTCCATGCAGTTGTCCTTGTTTACTGAAACGGATCGGGAAGCTTAGGTGCATTGGGCTGCACAATGACGGCTGTGCCGTATACAAACAGCTCTGAAGCACCTTGAGTAATACTGGAGGTCGAAAAGCGAATCCCCACAATGGCATTGGCACCGAGTTGTTGGGCTTTGGCAATCATACGTTCCATCGCTTCTTGACGCGATTCTTCTAACAGCTCGGTGTAGGCAGTTAGCTCACCACCCACAATATTTTTAAGTCCTGCCAGCAAATCACGACCAACATGCTTGCTTCGAACGGTACTTCCATACACCACGTCGAGTTGCTGCGTGATATGATGGCCTGGCATATTTTCTAAATTACTTAATAACATACAGTTTTCTTCTTGGCTTAATAAATATCAAGATAAGAAAAAAGAAACCACGTTGCAATGAAAAACACATAAAAAAAAGCCCACCGAAGTGAGCTTTTTTAGAGCATTTGATTATTTCTTATGGCGTTCTGCACTCGATGCCGGATAGGTCACAGTCTGGGTTGAGCTGGCTTTTACACCGCCGCCCAAGGTTTTATACAGCTCGACCTGATTGTTTAAATTGGCTTGTTGAAGCAAAAGTAAACCCTGTTCTGCCGAATACGAGGTACGCTGTGCATCCAGTACCGTCAAGTAACCGTCAATACCTGCACGGAAACGCGCAGTAGAGAGGGTATAGTTACGGTTCGTTGCTTCTACCAAACGACGCTGTGCCTGTAAACGATCGTCAATGTTATTGCGCGTTGCCAAAGCATCGTTTACTTCACGAAATGCCGTTTGAATCGATTTTTCGTAACTTGCTAAAGCCAACTGCTGTTCGGTTTTAGAGATATTGACATTGGCACGGCGCGTACCCCAGTCAAAAATTGGTAAGTCGAGACTTGGACCAATCGACCAGATACCTGCACCCGATTTAAACAAATCGCTCAATTCAGTTGACGCATAACCCGCCGTTCCGGTGAGTGTAATCGTTGGAAATAACGCGGCTTTTGCTGCACCAATATTGGCGCCTGCTGCACTGAGTTGATATTCCGAAGATTTCACATCTGGACGGTTATTAAGCAAGTCACTCGGTAAACCCGTTGCAAAAATGCTTTCACGCGTAATTGAACTGACCGGCTGATTTGGTAACAGGTTTTGTGGTACTTGCTGGCCAACCAATAGATCGAGTAGATTTTTTGCCTGTGCAATCTGGGTCTTATAGTTTGCGACGTCATTACGTGCTGTTTCAACTGAAATTTGAGCCTGACGTAGAGGTACTTCACTATCAATACCCACGTCAAAGCGCTTTTTATTCAGATTGTACGCATCAAGCTGTGACTTGAGCGTTTGATCAGCCAGTTTTAAATTGGCGGTTGCAAACGAATAGCTCAACCATGCCTGCGCCACTTGGCTAATCAGACTAATCTGAGTTGAATCACGCGCTGCCTGTGTAGAGAGGTAATTGTCGAGTGCTGCATCTTTTAAGCTACGAACACGCCCCCAAAAGTCCAGCTCATAGGCCGTCACGCCCAAACCGACCTGATACGTCGAGTATGGATTGTTTGGATCACGTGTAGACGATACCTGACGAATCGCACTACCACTGGCGCCAATGGTAGGGAGTTGGTTATTTTCACTGATTTGATACTGTTGCTGCGCTCGCTGAATATTCAGCGTAGCAGTGCGTAGATCACGGTTATTGTTGAGCGCCAAATCAATCACTTGCAATAAGCGAGGATCAGAGAAAAAGTCTTTGTAGCCTTGCTCAGCAATAGATTGTCCTGAAGCACTTGAACTGTAACTTGCAGGGATATCGGCTTTGGCAACTGGTTCTGGGCCACGCATGCTTTGACATGCAGCCAAAGCAAGCGCAAGTGCAGATACCGCAATGCTACGACCTGAAATAGACCATACTTTTTGCATCACGATCTGTGCTCCTGATTGTTGATGGTTTTAGGTTTGTACTTAAAGACACTTCGAATCCATACAAAGAACAATGGAATAAAGAAAATACCTAAAAGTGTTGAGCTGATCACACCGCCAAGCACACCATAGCCGACTGAATGCTGACTACCTGCACCTGCACCAGAGGCAAGCGCGAGAGGAAGTACACCAAAGCCGAAGGCGAGGGTGGTCATGATGATTGGGCGTAGACGCATTTTAGCGGCATGTAAGGTCGCTTCAAGTAAGTCTTCACCTTTTTCTTGCAGTTCTTTGGCAAACTCGACAATCAAGATCGCATTTTTTGCCGACAAACCAATCACCGCAATCATGGCAACTTGGAAGTAAATGTTATTGGATAAGTTCGGATCGCCTTTAATCATCGAGCCAAAGAAGGTTAACAAAACGGCACCAAATACACCCAGTGGCACCACCAGTAAGACCGAAAATGGAATCGACCAGCTTTCATACAGTGCAGCCAAGCACAAGAATACGATCAGCAACGACAATGCGTACAGGAATGGTGCCTGAGCGCCCGATTCGCGTTCTTCAAGCGATAAGCCGGTCCACTCATAGTCAAAGCCTTGTAAGCCCATCGATGGCAATTTGTTGACAATTTCTTCCATGGCGATCATAGCATCGCCCGAGCTGACACCCGTTGCTGGAGTACCTTGTAGGTTGACCGAAGACACACCGTTATAACGCTCAAGGCGTGGTGAACCATACGTCCATTCACCTGTCGCAAAGGCAGAGAACGGAACCATAGTGCCCGCACTATTACGAACATACCATTTGTCTAGATCGCCCGGCATCATGCGGCTGGCCGCATCACCTTGCAAGTAGACTTTTTTCACACGACCACGGTCTACGAAGTCGTTAATGTAAGATCCGCCCCATGCAATACTCATGGTGGTGTTGATATCGGAGATACTGACACCCATCGAACCTGCTTTCGCCTGATCGATATTGATTTGATATTGCGGTGTATCTTCTTGCCCGTTAGGACGAACACCTGTTAAGCGCTTGTCTTGTGCGGCCATACCCAAAATGGCATTACGCGCAGCAATCAGCTTGTCATGGCCTTGTCCGCTTGAATCTTTCAACTGCAAGTTAAAGCCTGCTGTGACACCGAGTTCAGGCATCGACGGCAATTGCAACGGAATGATGTACGATGCGTCTTTAACGATCATATTCAGTGCCATACCGCGCTGGATGATATTCCCAATCTGGGTTTCAGGCGTGGTTCGCTCACTCCAGTCTTTTAGACGGATAAAGGCAAGACCTGCGTTTTGACCCACACCGGTAAATGAGAAGCCCGATACAGTGAAGATTGACTGAACCGAATCTTTTTCCTTATCGAGGAAATAGTTGGTCATGGTATCAATGACTTTACCAGTTCGGTCTAAGGTCGCATTTGGTGGTAACTGTACTAAGGTCAGTACGATACCTTGGTCTTCTTCTGGTAAGAATGACGATGGCAGTTTGACAAAAACAAAGACCAAAATCCCGACCACAACTGCATACAAAAGTCCAGAGAATAACTTGTGATGCAACATGCGCCCCACACCATTTTGATAGCCATTCGATAGACGATCAAAACTGTGGTTAAACCAACGGAAAAAGCGGGCAAATACATTGTTACTTGGCTTTTTGTTTGGATCATGCTGTTTGAGCAAGGTCGCACACAGGGCAGGGGTGAAGGTCAAGGCTACGATCAGCGAGAGCACCATCGCGGTCACCAGCGTAATCGAAAACTGACGATAAATCACCCCAGTAGTGCCAGAGAAAAATGCCATCGGTACGAATACCGCAGAGAGTACACTGGTGATCCCGATCAGGGCGCCAGAAATTTGCTGCATCGAGTGTTCGGTCGCAGTGACGGGGTCACTGTGTTCTTCAGCCATTACCCGTTCGACGTTTTCGACCACCACAATCGCATCATCGACCAAGAGACCAATGGCCAGTACCATGGCAAACATGGTCAGGGTGTTGATGGAGAAGCCAAAAATATTGATGACGGCGAAGGTTCCGAGTACCACCACAGGCACTGCAAGCGTTGGAATAATCGTTGCACGCCAGTTTTGTAGGAACAAGAACATCACGATAAACACCAGTACCACGGCTTCAATCAGTGTATGTACAACACTTTCAATCGAGAGGCGGATAAATGGCGTTGTGTCATACGCAAGCTGATCTTTCAGACCGGCAGGGTAGTTCTTACGTAACTGAGCTAATCGGTTTTCAACTGCTTGCGCTGTGTCTAGCGCATTGGCACCTGTTGCAAGCTTGATAGCAAGACCACCCGCAGCTTTGCCGTTGTATTTCGACTCAAACTGATAGTTGTCTGAACCAAGTTCTACACGCGCAACATCTTGAAGTCGAACCTGAGCACCACCGGCGGTGTTTTTCAAGAAGATATTACGAAATTCTTCTGGCGTTTGAAGCAGACTTTGCGCAGTCACAGTGGCGTTTAGAACTTGCCCATTGACGGCAGGTGCACCACCTAACTGACCCACTGCAACTTGTGCATTTTGAGCCTTAAGTGCAGTTGCTACGTCACTTGGTGTAAGTTGATAGCTGGTGAGTTTGGCTGGATCGAGCCAGATTCGCATAGCATAAGAGCCACCAAATACCTGAATCTCACCTACGCCTTCTACACGGCTAAGGGGTTCAGAAATATTGGAGTTTACGTAATCTTTAATGTCTGCATCAGACAGGCTGCCATCAGGTGAGTAAAATGCAATTACCTGTAAGAAGCTGCTGCCCGATTTGGTCACTTTCACGCCTTGGCGCTGTACATCTTCAGGTAAGAGTGCCGTTGCAGACTGCAACTTGTTTTGCACCTGTACCTGTGCGATATCTGGATCAATACCTTGTTCAAAGTTTAATTGAATCGAGGCCTGACCGTTACCGGCACTGTCTGATGAGATATAACGTAAGCCGTCCAGACCATTCATCTGTTGCTCGATAATCTGTGTCACTGTGTTTTCAACAGTTTGAGCAGACGCACCTGGATAAGTTGCAGCAATGGTAATGGTAGGCGGCGCAATCGTAGGATATTGTGCAATTGGCATTTTGGTCAGCGTAAGAATACCCGCCAACATAATGACCAATGCAATCACCCACGCAAAAATGGGGCGATGAATAAAAAACTTAGCCATTCTGTCTACCCCTTATGTATTTGAAGTAGTTTTATGATCAGAAGACGCCTTGTTCTGTTCAGTCATTTGTGGCTTGCCCGAGGTAGCTGCACCTTGTGGAGCGGCTGATTGCTCAGGTTTGGCCTGATATGGCTCAACCTTCACCTGCTGGCCTTCTTTCACTTTGGCTACGCCATCGACAATGACTTTATCGCCTTGTTTTAAACCGGCAGTCACAATCCAGTTTTGACCCTGAACGCCAGAGGTCTGAATTTGACGCGTTTCAACCACACCTTTGGCATTGGCAATCATCGCGGTGGCTTGACCCGTTGGCGTACGGGTAACCGCAGCTTGTGGAATCAAATATGCATTTGGAATAACGGCCTGTGCGATCTGCGCCGTGGCATACATGCCCGGTAACAACAAGTGATTCGGGTTTGGGAACACCGCGCGTACCGTAATGGTTCCGGTTTCGGTGCTCACAGACGCATCAGAGAACGCCAATCGCCCTTCAATTGGATACATTGAACCATCTTCAAGACGAAGTTTGACTTTGGTGTTATTACTGTTGTCGAGACTACCTTTGCTCAGTTGCTGACGCAAACGAAGTAGTTCGGCACTCGATTGTTGAATATCGACGTAGATCGGATCAAGCTGTTGAATGCTGACCAACGCTGTGGTCTGGTTTGCAGTGACCAAAGCACCGGCTGTAACGGATGATTTACCCGATTGACCTGAAATAGGTGAGCGAATGGTCGAATAGCCAAGGTCAACTTCTGCATTTTTCACTTGTGCGCGTGCAGCCGCAACTTGTGCTTCGGCAACGTTGACCTGACCCACTAAATCGTCATAATCCTGTTTGGCCACGGCATTGCTCGAGACCAATTGCTTATAACGGTTAAGTTTGGTTCTTAATGAACTGAGGTTGGCCTGTTGTTGCAATAGTGCAGCTTTTGCATTGTCTAGAGTGGCACGGTTGGTTCGAGAGTCGAGCTCATAAAGCGCTTGACCTTCACGTACATAACTGCCTTCTGCAAACAGGCGTTTTAAAATAATACCGCTGGTCTGTGGACGTACCTCAGAAATCTGGTACGCCGATGTACGTCCAGATAATTCCACAGATTGTTCTACGCTTTGTGGTTGAGCAACAATGACACCTACTTGAGGAGGTGGCATTTGCTGTGCAGCTGCCGCTTGCTCAGCATTCTTGGAATCTTTGCTACAACCAACAAGTGCAATACTTGTTGCCAATGCGCAAGCAGTAAGGGCAGGAACCCAAAGCTTAGCCGACGTCATTCTTTCACCTCATTTAGATTCTTATCTAAAAATAATTTGTTTTTGTCTAACTTGATTGTTAATAGCCCCAGCCAAAGCAACGAGGTCCAAATTAAACCAATGCCCCAGCCTGCCAGTACATCGGTAGGATAGTGAACTCCGACGTAGACTCTTGAAATCCCCATCATGCCAAACCACAGCAAGGCCACAAATGCAATTGGGAAATACCGGGGATGATATCGGTAAATCAATAGCGCAACACCTGCAAGTGTGGCTGCATAAACACTATGAGCACTTGGAAACGATGCACCGTAACTATTGACGATGTGATACATCTCTGGCGGACGCGGTCGATCGAAGCACCATTTCAAGAGCCACCCCAATCCTATACTGCCCAACACGCTCAAAACGATAAAGACGACAATTGTTTTTTTACCATTTAAGAAGTGGTTAAGGCACCACAGCACAGTAACAAGAAGCACCGCAGGCATACCACCCAAGAAAGCAAGTCCGGTTGAAAGATGGTCAAATGCTGGATTCCTATGTTCACTCAACAACTGTACGACAGAAATGTCCCAAAACTGAGCGGTAGGAGAAAATAAAGCAGAAACGCCAACAATGAAAAAAATACAACCAATACAAAGCAGTAGGTATGGCATCATAGCAACCTTTACTGTTACCGAGGCCTTTGGCCAAGGATTGTGGAGTTAAAGTGTACTTTCGAGTACACTTTTTTTCAAGTCTAATATGCCTGATAGTAATTTCATTCTGAACAATTTTTAAGTTGCTTTAACATTACACAACAAAATTGTTAATGTTTTGTTTTTTCTGATTGAGTTAACGGGTCTTCGACTTCAACCGGTTGTTTTGGAGGCCAAAAAAAGTCGCTCGGACGGGTTAAAAAGTGGGTCATCACCAGTTTTGCCAAGGGTTTCCACTGCTCAAAACGTACGCGTCGCGCTCGCAATGCCACGATGACCGTTAAGGTAAAGCTGACAAATAAGTTGGTTAAACCAATCATCAGTACGCCCAAAAAAGAAACCACGATCAGACCGATGTCGGGTGAGCCATTGATGTTCATCAAGCCTTGAATAAAGTTGGCCGATGCAAAGGCAATGTGACGAATATCGAGAGGTAGTCCCAAAATAAAGCCAATCGTGCCCATACTGCCAAGCATGATTCCGAATAAGAAATTACCTGCCAATGCCCCCAAGTTACGTTCGACATAATCGGCAAAACGATTTAAACGAGCTTGCCCCATCAGTCTGACTAAACGTATATCCGCTTTTAAGCGTGGACCGACTTTGCGATAAACCGCCATATTGTCAAAGTAACCTGCAATCAAACCAGACAAAAATAAGCACACACCTGCAATCGCCGCATGCGGCACTGCCAGTGAGGTAAACGGATTTAAATCGTGCAGGGTTTTGGCGGCCTTGGCGTTGGTCATCAGTGGCTCATCGAGATTAAAATGCCACATAAACGCGATAAACGCCGCCACTGGTATTGCAATTGAGATATTGCCCAAAATCGCAATCAATTGGGTACGGATGATATTAATGATGAGGGCCGCCAGTTCAGCCAGTTGTGCGTTTTTAGAACCTCTGCGCTGTTGTACGGTGGCTGCCAGTGCGGCAGCGGTCATGGCCGGTTGTTTGGTTGCCACGGTAAAGTGCAAGATATGAATCAGTACAAATCCCAGTGAGTAATTCATACTGTATACAAATGCCTGCATCAGCGGTGCCAATGTGACTCGCGCCGCCAGCGTTTTCAGGGTTGCCATCACCGCAATAATCGCACCGGCACCGGCGGCGGCCTTATACATTCCCAAAAAGCCTTTTTTGTCGGTACTCACATAGTGTTCGCCAGTTTTACTGGCATTTTCGGTGACTTGCAGAGCAATCAGTTCACTGTTGGTGCTGAGCAGCGCACGCACACTTTTTTCACTATAATGCGCGGCAGTTAAATCTTTTAACAGTTCACCTAAAGCACGGTGTCGGCGCTGTTGATCTGCCACCACAATGGTCAGCAATAACTCGATCCGGTCTAGACACTGCTCAAGCAGCGACAGTAAGTAGGTCAGGCTTAAACTGACCCCGATGCGTTTGGTGGCACGGCGGATTTTCAGTACCACATCGCGGCATTGATCAAACATCACCAAAGCCTGTGAGGCATCTGGTGGTTCCAGTACCGCCACTTCATGGCCGGTGTATTGTAACTGTTTGTACTGCTCAATAAACTCAATGACTTCGCGATTTTGCACCAGAAATGGTGATTCGTATTCTGAGAGTTCTGGCTGGGCGTTAATAAATTCAGGATATAAACCAATGCCGCTGATTCGATACGACAATACGGTAATGGCGGTGATCATTTCGTCATGTACAACGCGTTTGCAGTCGACATTACCGTTACTTTGCCCCAGCACCTGAAACAGCTTATTCCAGCGTGCATCTTCAATGGCATCGAGCCAGTAACGATCACTTTTTTGATGAAATACTTGACCAATCAGGGTGCGTAAATCTTTGTGATCGATCAGGCTGGGCAACACATAAGCGCCCATGCGCTGAGAAAGCTGGTTCCAAAAACCATCCTGCGACAAAATGCCGCTATCAGAATACAAGCCACTTTGCTTGTACTGCTGGATCAAATGCAAAATAAAGGCTTGTAGGGTATAGGCAGCATTCGGGGTGATCAGTAAGGATTGTACAAATGCATCAAATTTCTTATTGATCTCATCCAGATTGCGTGTGTCGGCAGGTCTCAAACGATTAATCAGTTCGACAGCCAAAGATTCATCTAGTGCAGTCGGGCTCTGTTCAAGCTGCGACTGCATGGTGGCATAAAGATCTAATAAGTGAATATGCATAGGCAACGTATGTGTAAATTTAGTTAGTTTTATTGAATTCGATGCAGCGCCATTTCTGTCAGGTTAAACAATGCCTGACGTGCCTCACTTTCGGGAAGCTGGCTCAAGGCTGCGAGCGCGGCTTGCGTTTCTTCTTCAGCACGTTGGCGACAATAATCGAGTGCACCCGACTGCTGTACAATTTGAATCACCTGATCGAGTTGCTCGACTCCGCCCGTCGCAATACTGCGTCGAACAATAGCATGCTGCTCACCCGTGGTATGTTGTAATGCTGAAATTAACGGCAAAGTGGGTTTACCTTCCATCAAATCATCACCAATATTTTTACCTAATGTTTCGGCATCGGAGGTGTAATCTAAAATATCGTCAATAATTTGAAATGCATTACCAAAGTGCCCGGCAAAAAGACGTAGCGGCTCGCGGTATTGCGGTGTATTGGATAAAATCGCTGCGCCTTCGGTGGCCAGTTCAAACAAACGTGACGTTTTGCCGTGAATAATATCTAAATAAATTTGTTCTGTGGTCTCTGGGTCGTGTTGAGCTTGGAGCTGCAACACTTCACCTTCGGCAATTTCACAGGTACCTGTCGAGAAATCTTTTAACAGCACCATGTCATTCAAATCGACCAGTAAATCAAATGCTCGCGAAATCAGAAAGTCACCTACCAAGACTGCAGTTTGGTTATTCCAGGTCGCATTGGCGGTTGGACGACCGCGTCTCAAACCTGATTCATCGACCACATCGTCGTGTACCAGCGTAGCGGTATGCAGCATCTCAATAATGGCGGCAAGTTTACGATGTGGCGCCAGGTCTTGTGCACCACAGGCCTTTGCAGCCAGTAAACACATAATCGGACGCATACGTTTTCCGCCTGCCTCAACCACATGTTTACTGACCGCCATCACCAATGCGACTTTGGAAGTGATCCCTTCATTGATAAATTTATCCATCGCTGCAAAGTCGGTTGCAACAGGCGCGAGAATATCTTGCTTAAAGTCGATGGCCATTGAAGGGGAACCTCATCAATCTAGGGGAAACGTCACTAAAGGTGATATAGATTTAATTAAATCAGATGCTTAATCAAAAAAAGCGAGCCTAGACTTATACGTCACAAGCATTTTTCTTGCAGAAAAAAACCAGAAGATTGACCTATAAATGAAACGCCAGATTTGAAAATTAAGCTCAATTTACAGTAGCAAGTTGTTTTTAAACTGTATTTGAGATTTTACACATATTCCGTTTAAAAGCTAGGTTGTGCTTTTATTTGCTTTGTGTTTAAGCGTATGCATGACCCATTTTCGCCATAACATATTATTTTTTGTTCGCTTACTTGTTGTTTGGTCAAATTTCACTTAAAATCTGTCGCCTTATATATCCCAGTGGCGTTCGTTTTAAGTTCAGTATGTCCCTTTACTGACACGACGACACGGGCTGAGTTGGAGTACATTATGTACGCAGTAATCCAAAGCGGTGGTAAACAGCACCGTGTAGTTGAGGGTGAAACCCTTAAAGTTGAATTATTGAAAGCTGAAACCGGTTCAACTATTACGTTTGATGACGTACTTATGCTTGTAAACGGCGAAAGCATTCAAATCGGTGCTCCAGTTGTGGCTGGCGCTACAGTAACTGCAGAAGTGGTTGGTCATGGTCGTCACGACAAAATCCGCATCATCAAAATGCGTCGTCGTAAACACTACCGTAAGCAACAAGGTCACCGTCAATGGTTTACCGAGTTGAAAATTACTGGTATTTCAGGCTAATCACGAGGAGTAATAGACATGGCTTCTAAAAAAGCTGGTGGATCGACTAAAAACGGTCGTGATTCGAATCCTAAAATGTTAGGTGTTAAAATCTACGGTGGCCAATCAGTAACTGCTGGTAACATCATCGTACGTCAACGTGGTACTGAATTCCACGCTGGTGCTAACGTTGGTATGGGTCGTGACCATACATTATTTGCTACTGCTGATGGCGTAGTAAAGTTTGAAGTGAAGGGTCAGTTTGGCCGTCGCTATGTAACAGTTGAATCTGTATAAGATTTAGATTGTTTGAAAAAGCCCACGATGTGGGCTTTTTTTATATTTGAAGATAAAGATGCTCTCCATCATGATGAATAAAACTCACAAAGCAGCCGTATAAAACTACAAAATGTCTTATTTTTTCAATTCTTAGCATATAATTTGTCGGGTAATATAAAAATCAAATTGATTGAAACACAACGAAAGACAAGGTGATATTATGACGATGCTTCGTAAAACCATGTGTGCAATAACGATAAGCGCAGCAACGCTTGCACCTGTCATGAGCACGACAGTGTTTGCCGCGACGCCTGCATCGGAACAACAAGCCACTTCAAACTTGGTGAAGCAACTCACGGGTATTCAAAGCTTGAGTGCCAACTTTGAGCAAACCACTAAAGTAACCAACTCAAAAGCGCCACAAAAGAAAGGGCTGACAGCGCAGCACATGAACCAGACCTTTAAAGGGGTAATGAAAGTTGCGCGTCCAGGAAAGTTTTTCTGGGAAACCTCAACGCCGTCTAAACAGACCATTGTGACCACGGGTAAAACGGTCTGGATTTATGACCCTGATCTACAGCAAGCGATTCGTCAGAGTCTAGATGAACAGGTTGCCAACACGCCTGCGCTGCTCCTTTCTGGAAATACCAGTCAGATCATGCAGTCTTATCGGGTGACTCAGCCAGATCGTAGTAAAACTTACTACACACTGTATCCAAAAGACAGTGAGGGTGCCTTTCAAAGCCTGACCATCAGCTTTGGCGCCAATAAAGCACCAAGTTTGATGATTTTGCAAGATTCACTCGGTCAAACCACCTATGTTCGATTTAATAACGTGAAGTTAAATGCTGCAATTCCGGCATCGACCTTTAATTTTACACCGCCAAAAGGCACGGATATTATCGATCAATAAGCCGTCAATATAAAAAAGCCGCGTATGCGGCTTTTTTTTGTGCTCAGGCTACATAACTTCAATGTTCAGCTTAAAAGTAGCTTTGCTATAGTGAACTCCATTGAGATGACATGATCATAATAGAGAGGAGCGCACATGGCTTTATTACCTACAAGAAAAACAACTGTTCTGGTTTCAATATTCAGTGCCACTTTACTGATCAGTGCTTGCCAACCTAAATCTGATACAAAGAACGAGCAAAAATCTACGACAACTCCTGCCACTCAAACCAGTATTCCCGCATTAAAGGCCAAAGTGGTCGCAGTCAAATTGCCAAAAAACAAGCTATGTTTAGAAGATGGGTGTACCACCTATAACTTTCAAAGTGTCGAAACCAATCAGCCTTGGATTGATGCATATTTTAGCGAACGTATTAAAAAGGCCGATCCAAATGCCTTTGCCAATTTACCCGATCAGGCTGTGAAGTTGCCTGCTAGAATGCCGCAAGATGGCCAAAGTATGATTTACGTGCGTTATTTGGGGCAAAATTACAATCTGGCTTCATTTGAATTATTCACATATACCTATTCGGCAGGTGCAGCACATGGGATGTATCACAAAGAATACGTTATTTTCGATTTGGCTCATAAAAAGCATGTGACGGTGGCAGATTTAATCCAGACCGGAAAAGAGGAAACCCTACTTGATCGACTCTACAGTTATAATCAAAGCTGGCTGGATGAACATAGCATTTCACGAGAAAAGCTAAAACTAAGCGACAACTATTATTATGGCAATGACGGCATCGTGTTTGTCTATCCACTTTATGAACTGGCCTCGTATGCTCAAGGGCTTACAGAGCTGACCTTGCCGTATGATCAAGCCAAAGATGTGATTAAGCCTGAGTACTTGCCAAGTCAGCCTGTTGTGCAGTCGCCTTAATCTGGCTAAATTGAGTCTGAATTCAGGAGTAAAGCTGATTTAAATCATTTAAAATTGTCGTGAAGTGCTGACTGTATTTTTTGATGTGAAGCGCTTACACTATAAGGCAGTTTTTTCCTTAACTTTTGATTGACTATGATCGACCCAAAATTACTCAGAAATAATATTGAAGCTGTAAATCTGGCCCTTGCTAAACGTGGTGTTCAACTTGATCCGGCTGAATGGTCAGCACTGGAAGCACGCCGCAAGGAGCTTCAATCCAAAACTGAAAGTTTGCAGGCAGAACGTAATGCCGGGGCGAAGCAAGTTGGCCAAATCAAAAAAGCGGGTGGTGATGCATCAGAAATCATGACCCACATGCAAGCAATTGCAGATGAGATCAAAGCTGCCGAAGTGGCTTTGGCTGATCTACAGGCAGAGATTGAACAAAAAGCGCTCACCATTCCAAACTTGCCGCATGAATCAGTGCCAGAAGGCAAAGATGAAAGTGATAATTTGGAAATCTCGAAGTGGGGCACGCCGCGTCAATTTGATTTTGAAATCAAAGACCATACCGACTTGGGCGAATGGATGGGGGGGCTGGAGTTTGAAACGGCGACTAAACTGACCGGTTCACGCTTTAGTGTATTAAAAGGGCCTTTGGCACGCTTACAGCGCGCATTGACTCAATTTATGCTCGATACACATACCTTAAAAAATGGCTACACCGAAGCATACGTGCCGTATTTGGTCAATGCAGATAGTTTGCGTGGCACAGGGCAGTTGCCAAAGTTTGAAGAAGACTTATTTAAGTTACAAGGCGAAAAAGAATACTATTTAATTCCTACCGCCGAAGTGCCAATCACCAACTTTGTGCGTGATGAAATTATCGATGCCGATCGTCTTCCGCTGAAGTATGCAGCGCACACACCGTGTTTTCGTAGTGAGGCAGGTTCGTATGGTCGTGACACCCGTGGTCTGATCCGTCAGCATCAGTTTGATAAAGTAGAAATGGTGCAGATCGTTAAACCTGAAGATTCTATGGAGGCACTTGAAGAATTGACTGCACATGCTGAAGGGATCTTGCAAGCACTCGGCTTGCCGTATCGCAAGATCTTGCTGTGTGGTGGTGATATGGGCTTCGGTTCAACTAAAACGTATGATCTTGAAGTGTGGGTACCGAGTCAAAACACCTATCGTGAAATTTCATCATGTTCAAATATGGGCGACTTTCAGGCACGTCGCATGATGGCGCGTTATCGTAGTGAAGCCAAGAAAACCGAATTGGTCCATACCTTAAACGGCTCTGGACTGGCTGTTGGTCGTACACTTTTGGCGGTGATGGAAAACTATCAACGTGCAGATGGTTCAATCGAAATTCCAGAAGTGTTGCGTCCGTACATGGGTGGTGCAACGTTTATCGATTAATTGCATCGATTGTGTGCATGATTTTTGCTTTTACCCACCCAATGTTTTGATTCCGAGGTAGGCAGTGGAAATTTTTCCAATTTCGCTTAAGTTACAGCAACAGCGTTGTTTGATTGTGGGAGGTGGGCATATTGCCTACCGTAAAGCTGTCCTACTGGTTAAAGCGGGCGCAATTTTAGATGTGGTTGCACCCGAGATTAGCAGTGATTTAACTGCATTGATCGATCAAAGTCAGGGTACTGCGTATCACAAGCCTTTTGAAGACACTGATCTGGAGCGTGCTTATCGATTGGTAATTGCAGCCACTGATGTTGCAGCCGTAAATAAGCGGGTATTCGAGCAATGCGAAGCGCGAACGATCTTGGTCAATAGCGTCGATGACATTCCCAATTGCCGCTTTATGGTGCCTGCCATTATTGATCGTTCACCGCTCCTGATTTCTGTGGCTTCAAATGGTGCATCACCCGTGCTCTCGCGTCAGCTTCGCACGCAGATTGAAACATTGGTGCCACATGGCATGGGTAAACTGGCCGAGTTTTCTGGTCGCTGGCGCAAACAAGTGAAGGCCCAGATTGAAAATCCAGATGAACGCCGTATTTTTTGGGAAGATTTATATAATAGTCCTTTAAAAGAGCAGGTGTTCAATGACAATCTGGATGCTGCAAACCAGATGATGACCGATGCACTGCAAAACTGGCGCACGCCTAAAGGTGAGGTGTATTTGGTCGGGGCCGGCCCGGGAGATCCAGAATTACTTACACTCAAAGCATTACGCTTGATGCAGCAGGCCGATGTCGTTATTTATGACCGTTTGGTTTCTGCGCCAATTATGGAACTATGCCGTCGAGATGCAGACAAAGTCTATGTCGGGAAGGCGCGTTCAAATCATAGTGTGCCGCAAGAAGGCATCAATGAGTTGTTGGTCAAGTATGCGCAGGCTGGTAAACGGGTTTGTCGACTCAAAGGCGGTGATCCGTTTATCTTTGGCCGTGGGGGCGAAGAAATTCAGGAGCTTTTTGCTGCGGGTATTCCGTTTCAGGTGGTGCCCGGCATTACCGCTGCCTCGGGATGCTCGGCATATGCCGGTATTCCACTGACCCATCGTGACTATGCGCAGAGCGTACGGTTTTTAACAGGACACTTAAAAGCCGGATCTCCAGAGCTGCCATGGAAAGAGCTGGTCTATGAAAATCAGACCTTAGTGCTGTATATGGGGCTGGTCGGACTTGAACAGATTTGCGAGCAACTGATTGAACATGGTCAGCGGCCTGATATGCCTGTGGCCCTGATTTCAAAGGGTACTACGCCAGAGCAAAAAGTTGTTGTGGGAACATTACAGACCATCGCATCGAAAGTACTTGAGCATCACATTCATGCACCGACGCTGACGATTATTGGTGAAGTGGTGAATTTACGTGATCAGCTTCAATGGCATGATTCAGGGTCGAAAATTGCCTAATCCCATCCGTTCAGGTGTATCACCTGAACTTGTTTAATCTAAGTGACAAGCGAGTAGTTAAGTGATTCACGTTGTTTTGTTTGAGCCTGAAATTCCTGCCAATACCGGTAATATCATACGCTTGTGCGCCAATACAGGTGCGCAGTTGCATTTGGTACGTCCGTTAGGATTTGAGCTGGATGATAAAAAGCTTAAACGTGCTGGGCTGGATTATCACGAATATGCGCGCATGAAAATCTGGGACAATATCCAATTATGCCTAGATGATTTACAGCGTCAGGGGGTTAGCGCGGTTTTTCCTCTGACCACCAAAGGCACATCGACCCCGCATACAGTCGATTTAAATCGACCTATTGCACTATTGATGGGGCCTGAAACGCGTGGATTGCCAGAAGCGATACGCTTAATGTTTCCTCAGGAAAACTGGATTCGTTTGCCGATGGCAGAAAATTCTCGCAGTTTAAATCTCTCTAATGCTACGGCTGTAATTGTATACGAAGCATGGCGTCAGCAAGGTTTTAAAACCTTATCGGCAGTTTAAATGGTCTAGTAAGGTGTTTATTTTGTTCTGTAGCTTAGAGCAACAGAAATAAAAAAAGGCGCGATGCGCCTTTTTTTATTTCTTGGTTTATAACTTGTCGTCAAACTCATTATGCTGAGGTGCTGAGTATTTAAAACCTTTGGTTTTATAACCTAAGTACAAAATACCAAACATCGCCCACCACAAACCGTATTTCAGCGCAGTGTCTTCAATCTCAAGCCACATGGCAAAGATACTGAAAAAGCCCAACAACGGAATGATCACAAAGTTTAAGATATCTTTAAAGTTTTTGGTGCGTCCATCACGAAGTGCATAGCGTGAAATGACCGACAGATTCACGAAGGTGAATGCTGTTAGGGCACCGAAACTGATCATTGAGATAATGATATCTAAGTCCATAAAGCCTGCGGCCAAGGCAACCACACCTACAATCATAATATTGTAAGACGGGGTATAACTGCTGCTGCTGATATGGCCAAAAATCTTCTTGTTGATAATCCCGTCACGGCCCATTACGTACATCAAACGCGATACGCCTGCATGTGCCGAAATACCCGACGCCATAACGGTCACAATTGCAAAAGCCAATACGTATGACTGAAACAGTGATCCACCTACAAGCATCAAGATATCAGGCTGGGTGGCTGCAATATCAGCAAAGTAACTTTTTGGATCGCCCGGGAAATAAATCTGGATGAAGTACGTGCTGGCAATAAAAATGACACCCGCCAACAACGCTGTCAGAAAAATTGCTTTAGGTAGCGTTTTTTCCGTATCTTTGGTTTCTTCAGCCAGTGAGCTTAATGAGTCAAATCCGGTAAACGAGAAGCATAGCAAGGTGGCACCCGTTACGATTGCACCCAAGGAGGTCAGTTCGTTCCAAAAAGGTTCGAGGCTCCAGAGCTGATAGCGTGTTTCAGCAGTCATTGGTCCGTCTGCATTTAAGCCCATCTGGAGTTTTTCATAGACCAGATAAGTAAAGACGGCAATCACAATCAATTGAACCAAAACAATCCAGCTATTGAAATGCGCGACAAATTTCGCACCACGAAGGTTCACTCCCGTCATAAATGCGGTCAGCACAATGACCCAGACCCAGTGATTCACTGATGGGAACAACGCCTGTAAATAAATGACAGCCAGAATGATGTTGACCATAGGCGAGAGCAGATAGTCCAGCCATGATGACCAGCCGACCATAAAGCCAACATTGGGATGAATCGATTTTTGCGCATAGGTGTACGCAGATCCGGAAGACGGATAGCGACGAATCATATGGCCATAACTGATCGAGGTCAGCAAGATCGCAATCAGAGCAATGATATACGATGTCGGTACATGATGATGACTTTCTTCTGATACTAGGCCAAAAGTGTCAAATAGGGTCATCGGTTGAATATAAGCCAAACCGATGATGATGATGTGCCAGAGTCCTAGCGTCTTTTGCAGTTTAGCCGCAGGTTGAGTCCCAGTGTGAGTTGTCAACGGCGTATCCTCATAATCGTTGATCAAGGATCAGTCATGTCTGTTAAGGATCGTTTGAGACGAACGATCCCCCCTATACAAAAAGTAAAGTGCGCCAATCTATCCTAAAATGGGGCCTTTTGTCAGTAACTTTGTTGAATTTTTAGCAAATTTTTTGCCAACTTGACCAGTAAAAAAAATGAATAAAAATTCATCTAAAAATAAAAGAGTCTGAACTTAAAGTAAATTCAGACTCTTAGCAAAATGATAAAAAAATGAAGAATTACCAAGCTTTTTTCAAAATCGCTTTTAGATCAGCTAAGCTCGCTTCTTTTGGGTTATAAATAATTGAGCCATCATTGAGTGCTTTTTCAGCCACTTCATCGAGCTGAGCCTCGTTTATCTTGCCTGTTTCACGTAAGGTACGTGGCAGTTTGGTCATGCTGAATAAACGATCACGCATGGCCAAAATGGTGGAAATGGCCTTGTCTGCACGTTGATTGGCTGGTGTTTGAGCGTATATATCAGCGCCAGCCAGTGGCAGCAAGAGGTCGGCAATTTTTGGACCATTCACGTCTTTGTTGTATTCAAGCACGTACGGTAAAAATAGATTCATGCATAAACCGTGCGGCAAATGCGCAACTGCACCCAAAGCATGACCGAGTGAATGCACCAGACCGACCATCGAATTTGAAAAAGCAATGCCGGCCATAGTAGAGGCTTGTGCCAATTCAAGACGGCCTTGGGCATCGTTTGGATTTTCAATGACTTGAAACAGATGCTCGCTGATTTTTTTAATTCCGGCACTGGCGTAAGCATCGCTAATTGGATTTGCGGCTAGGCAGGTATAGGCTTCGACACAGTGGGTTAAAGCATCCATGCCAGTCATTGCAGTGAGATGGGCGGGTAACGTCAGGGTCATGCGCGGATCTAAAATGGCAGCATGTGGCATCAAATAGTTCGAAGCAAAGGCCATTTTGACATTTTTTTCCGTATCTGACACAACGGCCACCATAGTGGCCTCAGAGCCTGTACCTGAGGTGGTCGGAATAACAAAAAACGGCTTTAACGGTTTAGGTAGATTGTGGGCACCTGAATATTTTAAGAGATCATCACCGCCCTCAGAAACCAGAATATTGGTGGCTTTCGAGGTATCAATCACGGAGCCACCACCAATGGCAATAATCGCATCACAGCCATGCTCACGATACAACTCTGCTGCACGTCGAACCGTTTGCAGGCTAGAGTCGGGTGGAACATCATCAAAAATATAACCAATTACCGTATCGGTTGAGCCAAACGCTGCTTCGATGGGTTCGAGTAACTTGTTGGCACGCACGCCTTTGTCGGTAATGATAAAGGCTTTTTTTGCGCCCAGAGTAGCCAGTTCAAACGGAATATGTTCAAGCGCGGCATGGCCAGCAATCACTTTGACAGGACAGAAAAACTCATAGTAAGGCTTGGCCATGTTAAATACTCCGTTTTAAGTATGATTGTGCAACTTTAAGATAAATATGGGCGGCGCCGGTCAATTTGTCCTTCAATGCCAGCTCGCTTGGGTACTCTTTTACTGCAAGTGAAGCCACGACTTTAGGTAAAATCAAGGCTTCCATTTTATTTAGACACCGTACCAGACGAATTGCATACGACAGATCACCATCAGCAATCATACGGTCATTGGCAAATGCCTGTGCGGTACTTTCCTGAAAAGAAAATACTAAAAAAGCATGACTTAAATGCTTAAAGGTAATGGTGAGATCGGGTTTGATGTCGGTATTGGAAAGTAACTGAAGGCGTTTATCTGGTGTTACCCGTGCCACGAAAGCTGGACCATGTGGAAAAACGTTCATTGATAAAACAAAATTGGCTGGAAACTTGGCAACTTCCTGTTGAATCTCTTGATCGACTTCACTTGCCATGGCAAGCCCGCGCCCAATCACATCCATCATGAGTTTGACGTAGCTCAGCTGCAATGCAGGTTTAACGGCTTTTATTGGAATCACTCTACTTTCCCTTTGCAGTTTCTAATTTTATTTAGAGTATTTACTCTAATTGATTTTTTGATGATCGAAAAGTGATTTATCGTGTGATGACTTGTACGTCACTAAAATCTTCGCGGGATTTAAAATAGTTCACTACCTGATCGCATAACTGTTCAAAGCTAGGATACGCAGCCAGTAAGTCACATAACCGTACCATTTCGAGCCCAGCATAACCACAAGGATTAATACTTTGAAAGCCACTCAGGTCGCAATCGATATTTAAAGCCAGCCCATGATAACTGCGTCCGCGACGAATTTTAAACCCCAGTGAACCAATTTTACGCCCTGCAACATACACACCCGGGGCATCAGCTTTGGCATAAGCTTCAATGCCATAAGCTTGAAGCAGATCAATCATGAGTTGTTCAGCAAAAGAAACCAGCGTTCGAACATTCCATTTCAAACGGTTCAGATCAAATAAAAAGTAGATCACCATTTGTCCCGGACCATGCCACGTAACCTGACCGCCTCGATCAGATTGAACCACAGGAATGTCGGTTTGCAGCAAGATATGTTCTGGCTTTCCAGCTTGACCTTGAGTTAAAACAGGCTGATGTTGCAAAATCCACAATTGATCGGGAGTATCGGCATCCCGCTCATTGGTGAGGGTTTTCATTTCATCAAACAGATCGGCATAGGGATGCAACTGAGTGTATTGTCGAATGACGAGTGTAGGTTTTAAAACAGTATCATTCACAGATCGTATCTCTTCGTGTTTGAAGTGAAAGCAGAAATTAGATAGGCAAATAAAGAAAAACACGCCACAGGGCGTGTTTTAAAGCTTAAAGTGCAGTACGAATCAGTGGGCAAGCCGCCAAATCTGCATACAGTGCGTGCACTTGTTCAAGTTCTTCAAAGCGCAATTGCGCTGTTAAAGAATGATATTTTCCTGTACGTGATGGTTGCACCTTGATTGATGCAGCATCAAATTCAGGAAAGTGCTTCTGCAAAATATCAACAACAGCTACGCGAAGCTCATCTCCTGCATTACCAATCAATTTGATTGGATAATCCATTGGAAAAACCCAAAGATGTTCTTGTAATTCACGAGAAGGAGTGCGGTCTAACATATCAGTCTCCATAGTTAATGCCTGCGAAGATGCAGGCATTAAAGTATTTGGATCTTAAATGGGGGCAGTCACCTGAGTATCAAGTGACTACGGATCAGCAGTGCTTAGTCATTTTCAAGGAATGAACGTAAGTGTTCAGAACGTGAAGGATGACGCAATTTGCGCAGTGCTTTCGCCTCAATCTGACGGATACGTTCACGTGTCACATCAAATTGTTTACCCACTTCTTCTAGCGTATGATCCGTTGGCATGTCGATACCAAAGCGCATTTTCAAGACTTTTGCTTCACGTTCAGTCAAGTTTTCAAGCACTTCACGTGTTGCTTCTTTTAAGCCTTCCGAGGTTGCCGCATCAACTGGTGAAGTGATGTTTGAATCCTCGATAAAATCACCCAAATGCGAATCTTCGTCATCACCGATTGGTGTCTCCATCGAAATCGGTTCTTTGGCGATTTTAAGCACTTTACGGACTTTTACTTCGTCCATTTCCAAACGTTCACCCAGTTCTTCAGGTGTCGGTTCACGGCCCATTTCTTGCAGAAGCTGGCGAGATACACGGTTGATCTTGTTAATGGTTTCAATCATGTGTACCGGAATACGGATGGTACGTGCTTGGTCGGCGATCGAACGAGTAATGGCCTGACGAATCCACCATGTTGCATAGGTCGAAAATTTATAACCACGACGGTATTCAAATTTATCAACCGCTTTCATCAAGCCGATGTTACCTTCTTGAATGAGATCAAGGAATTGCAAACCACGGTTGGTGTACTTTTTCGCAATTGAAATGACCAGACGCAAGTTGGCTTCAACCATTTCTTTCTTGGCACGACGTGCTTTGGCTTCACCAACAGCCATACGTTTAGCAATTTCTTTGATCTCGCGGACGTTTAGATCCAGATCTTTCTCGATTTCAGCAATTTTTTGCTGGAAAGCCAAGATATCTGGGCGCACCTTTTCAAGATGGCCTTTGGTTTCGGCTGGTGCTTTTGCAATCTGTTCTTCAAGCCAGCTTGGGTTTGACTCTTGTCCAGGAAATGTAGTACGGAACTGGGTACGATCCATACGACCACGACGGACAGCATAACGCATCACTTCACGTTCGTTAGAACGAATCTGCTCGTGTGTACCGCGAATCATCTCAGAGATAATATCAAACAGGCGAGGCGTGAACTTAAACATCATGAACACAGTGGCCAAAGACTCAAGTGCAGCTTTGGCTTCGTCGCTGTTACGGCCATGTTTGGCAATCACAGATTTGGTGTTGTTCCATGCAGCTTCGAGTTCTTCAAAGCGAACTTTTGCAATTTCTGGATCTGGGCCTGAATCACCTTCAGAGTCGTCATCGCTTTCAGACTCTTCCTCTTCTTCATCCTCGTCATCGAGCTTGACCTCTTTGGTCGATTTAGTCGATGCATCATCGTCTTGATCAATCTCGGCTTCTTCTTCCAGAACTTCTGGAATCTCTTCGTCTGATTCAGGATCAAGATAACCAGACAAAATGTCGGCTAGACGGCGTTCGCCAGTCACATAATCATTATATTCTTGTAATACAACTTCAACGGCATTTGGCCAGTAAGCAATCGAATGAAGAACGTCACGAATACCTTCTTCAATACGTTTTGCAATGCTGATTTCGCCTTCGCGCGTTAAGAGTTCAACCGTTCCCATTTCACGCATGTACATACGTACAGGGTCTGTTGTACGGCCCGGTTCATTTTCCACAGAAGCAAGTACAGCTGCAGCTTCTTCTTCTGCAACTTCATCGGCTTCTGTCGAATCACCGAACATCGTATCATCAGATTCAGGTGCACGTTCATGCACAGGAATACCAACGTCTTGAAGCATCTGGATAATGTCTTCAATCTGTTCGCTTTCTGTGATTGAGTCTGGGAGATGATCGTTAACCTCAGCGTAGGTTAAGTAACCTTGTTCTTTGCCTCGGCTAATCAGAGCCGCTACTTGAGAAGTAGGGGAATGCATATCGCTCATCTTTGCTTACTCTTCGTTGAATCTGTGGCAGTAAAAAACCGTGCATGATAGCACAATTCGCTATAAATGTTTTCAATTTGATCGATCAGATATAAATGAAAAAAATCTTTGATTTCACAGCTATTTTTTGAATATTGGGACAAAACGAATGTTTTTCAAGTGCAATGCCTGTTTATTTTTTCTTCCTGCTTCGCACATGATTCTCAACACTATCAAGACTTTTCTGAATATACAATTTTTTTGACGAAAAAAAATTCAAAAACCCTGAATTTATGAAAAAAAATAAATAAAACTTGACAAGGATTTTAAAGGGCGATAAATAGCGCCTAGAACATTCACATTTTTTCATTATGAGGTAGTTTTAGTGTCTTCTACAGATTTTGAATTAGATGATAACTACGGTGATGATGATGATGTTAGTTTTGATGAAGCATCAGGCAAAATCAGTGCCAAAGAATCATTAGAAAAGCGTCGTTTGATTGACGATCTACTCGCGCAGCGTCGATTGGAGCGTGAGCTGAAAGATTTTGATTATGATCTTGATGATGATGATCTTGATGACGACGACGAAGACTAACATAAATCAGATGTAGTCCATCTACGGCTGAAAATGATATGCTACAGCCTATTTTTATGAAATTGGATACACAATGAGTACTTTGAATTTAGACCTATTGAGCGATTATCTTGACGGTGACCAAAACGAATACGGTCTGGATTTTGCAGCTACTCATGGTTTTTTGTGTGCCATTGCGGTTGGACCACAGTTTGACCGCTGGTTAAATGAATTGTTTGAAGGCAATCAGAAAAGTGTGCCAACAGCAATCATTGAACAGATCAACATTTGGCTTGATCAGATTCGCCAAAATCTGGCTAATGAAGAAGGAATCGAGTTTCCTTTTGAAATTGAAGAAGCCGACACCGAGTCAAGTTTGGGCGACTGGAGCGTTGGTTTTGTCGATGCGATGTTTCTCAACGAAGATGCATGGTTTACACCAGAGCATGAAGAGCAACTGGTTGATTTGACTTTGCCGATTATGGTGTTCAGTGGCATTGATGAAGAAGATCCACAAATGGAATCGTTCCGTCGTAATGGTCAGTTGATGGATGAGCTAGCGGAAGAAATTCCAGAGAACCTAAATGAATTGTATTTGATGTACCATACACCCAACTAAAACGTTTTCGTGCTGCTTTTCGTCAAGTAGTTAAACGCAATGTTTGGCTTATTGGTTTAAAGCTGCGACTTGAACACATAAAAAACACCTCTAAAGAGGTGTTTTTTATTTTCATTTAGCGCGTAAATACCAGATTTTTTCTTGCGCTTGTCGTCCTTTGTGTTGTTCTGATAATTCCACATGTGCCAGTTGTCGAATTGAATATTGCGATGCATAAAGCTGTTCAATTTCTTCTGCCTCTACCGAGAAAGGCGGGCCTTGAAAACTGTCTTGATCATACTGGTAACTCACCAGAAGCTGCACTGCGCCTTGAGTTATATCGATCAGATGCTGTGCGTAGCGGGCACGCATTTCAGGCGGTAATGCAATTAAGGCTGCGCGGTCATAAATTGCATCGATCTGCCCAATCTCTACATTGGATACATCGAAAAAATCACCAACAAAAAGATCGATTTCTGGATGATGATAGTGAACACATGCTTCAAGCTGTTTTTGTTCAAATACAATACCCAGATCATCTTTCAACTGTTGCATCAAAGCATGAATTGCAACAGGACTCAGTTCAATCGCCACCACGCGAAAACCTTGCATGAGCAACCAGCCAATATCCAAAGTTTTCCCACTTAAAGGCACCAAAATACGAGCATGTGGCTGAAGTGTTAAAGTAGGTAAATACTGAATTAAGTAATCATTGGGCTGTGGCTGATGAAAACCAATTCGATTTTCTTGCCAGCGTTGATGCCAAAAATCTTGTTGCATGCCACTATCCTTTATTTAAAGTATAAGTTGTAACGAGTTAAACCACGTTATTGAATAGATGAATTGCTAAATATAGTCCTATACCAAATACACCATGAGCAAAAACACTTTTAAGTCGCGCTTGCCACGCAGAGGGCACTCGTCGCGCAGCAATTCCAAATCCGAAACAAGGCTGCATTATAAAAAAGGGTATAAGCACGGTGAATAAACCAAATCCCACAGCACAAAAGAACAGAGGTTGCTGTTCGCTAGGGATTGCTAAATAATAAAGACCAGCAAAGCCTACACCAATCATATAATGTGCGAGCCAGCCCACCCATTTTTCATGGGTAAGTCGAGCTGAGTTAATGATATTACGATGACAAAAAAATCCTTTTGGCATAGATAAAAGCCACCGACCAACCAATGAATAGTCCAGCGATTGCACTCCAAACCAAAATTTTAACGCTGCGCTAGAAAGATCCATACAGATTGTTGCAGCCACACCGATCCAGAAAATATATACCACTTCCATTATTGCTTTAGCCTGATAAAGTAAGATACTACAGTCTACAAATTGAAGTGAACTTCAAGTCAAGATGAATGAGATCACGATTTCAACGCTTGTCCGTCAGACCGGATTAACAAGCTCAGCGCTGCGATATTATGAACGCATGGGCTTAATTCGTTCTATTGGGCGTAAAGGTTTGCAACGCGTCTTTTCTGAGCAGGTGTTAGAACAACTCGCTTTGATTGAATTAGGTAAAAAAGCAGGATTTAGTATTGCTGAAATTAAAGCCATGTTGGGGCGGCCAGATTCACAGGTAGATAAATTAAAACTTGAGGAAAAAGCACAGGAACTGGAGCAGAAAGTAAGAGAACTTGAATCGCTCAGAAAAATGCTAAACCATGCCACGCAGTGTAGTTTTGTCAATCCGTTGGAGTGCTCTAAGTTCAAACGCATCATGGCATTGTCCAAAGCTGGATCAGTTTTAATCACTAAAGATTAAGATATCGAAGTGAAATGAACTATATTTAAGCTTTGTGTTTGAAGAATTTTCTATACAACCACATCAAACCTAACACTGCAACAATTGCCAAAATGACATATCCCACACGATGCATAATTGCAAACATGAGTGCTTGATTTTCACCAAAGTAAAAGCCCACACAAGCTAAAAATGTGGTCCAGATCAGTGTACCCAAGCTACTGTAGAGCATAAATTTCCAAAAGGGCATATGACTCATGCCAGCCGGAATACTAATGAGGGAGCGAACAGCCGGAATCATGCGTCCGAAAAAGACAATTCTGTGACCATAATGCTCAAACCAGTCAAGTGCCTTGTGTACGTCTTTGCGCTTAATGAATAGATATTTGCCATAATGGTCTACAAGTTTAAATAAAGATTCTTGAGAAATCTTACGACCCAAAGCATACAAAACGGCTGCGGCAACAATCGAACCAAAGCTGCCAGCAACAATCACACCGACAATCTGTAACTGACCGCGTGAGGCGGTATAGCCTGCACTGGGCATAATAATTTCAGAGGGAATAGGAGGGAAGACATTGTCTAGAAACATTAAGAAGGCGATGCCCAAATAGCCTAAACGTTCAATAATCTGTATGACCCAATTTTCCATAGAATTGAATTGGTAAATAAAAAGATAGTAATGACAGTGCTTTAAATTTCAAAGATTTGTTATGTAAATTTATACATCGGCCTACTGTGATGCTCAAAAATGCTGAGGCGTAATTTACGATCGAGTGTCGTATCAAGCGTACTGTCAGCAGTAAATCCTGCTGTCAAATTGTAAATATTGCGCTATTTGTTGGGTGAATCGTATAAGGTAAAACGGTAAAACCACCATATAAACTTTTATTAATCCAAATGAAAAAACGAATTAAAAAGTCAAATGATCTAAAGGCATCAGCATGCAAAAAATAGAAATAACGCAAGCAACTCCGCAAGATTTAGATTGGATCGTCGCGCTTTACCAAGCCAATACCAAACAACAGCTTCAGCAGCCAGTGCAGGGCTTTGTGCAGGATAATCCGCATTTTGAGCAGTTGGCACAAAAATGGATTGAGTCTTCATCGATTTATAAAGCTGAAATTGGGCAGCAGCCTGCAGGTTTTCTGGTACTTCAGCAGATGCATTCAATGAATGGCCCTGAAATTATTCAGTATATTCATCAACATGCCGATATATTGGTGTTGAATGAACGCCATCTGGCCGATATGCGTTATGCCACGTATGGACCTATTTTAGTTCATCATGATTATCGGGGCATGGGTGTTGCTAAGCGCTTATATGAACAGGCGATCCAAGATTTAAAACAGCAATCTTTTGATGCCTTGATTGCTTTTATTGATCTTGAAAATTCTACCTCGCTAAAAGTACATATCGATGGATTGGGCATGCGTATTATCGATAAAGTTGTACTTGCTTCAGGTCAGTTTTATATCATTGGTCAGGTCGTATAGAAACAAAAAAGCCGAAACAGTGTTTCGGCTTTATGATGTATTGATGAATTAAAGACGTTTACGTTTCGCGGCTGCAATTTGTGATTGACGCATACGGAAACCTTCTTTTTGTTTTTCTGTGGTTTTGTCTATGCAGTATACGCACGATACGCCGTGTTCATAACTTGGAAGCGCCACCTCTTCAGGTGTGAGCGGCCAGCCACATGCATGGCATTTCACATTTTGGCCTTCTTCGACACCGTGAGTGACTGCTGTACGGCCATCAAATACGAAACATTCACCTTCCCACATGCTTTCTTCGGCAGGTGTTTCCTCTAAATACTTTAAAATGCCGCCTTTAAGGTGATACACCTCTTCAAAACCTTCTTGGAGCAATAAGGAGGTCGATTTTTCACAGCGAATCCCGCCCGTACAAAACATCGCAATCTTTTTATCTTTATGCTGTTCAAGATTCTTTTTCACATAATCTGGAAACTCACGGAAAGTTTCTGTTTTAGGATCGATCGCGCCTTTAAATGTCCCGGCCTTGTACTCATAATCATTTCGGGTATCAATCAGAATAACATCGTCACGACGGATCAAATCATTCCACTCTTTTGGATCTAAATAATGTCCAACCAGATCACGTGGCTTCACTTCCACACCCAAAGTCACAATTTCTTGTTTGAGTTTGATTTTCATTTTTCGAAATGGCTTGTCTGCGCTATGCGATTCTTTGTATTCCATCGCATTGAAGCCTTCATTCAATAAAAACTGGCGAATAGTATCAATTGCGTGGCGGTCACCTGCAACGGTACCGTTAATGCCTTCACTTGCTACGATTAGAGTTCCACACAGATTGATGGTTTTGACCAGATCAAGAAGACGTTGTTGCAAATCTGCAGCATCGGCAACTTCTTTAAATTGGTACAACGCGGCAACCACCCAATCATTGGTCGCTTGCTGTTCTACAGGTGCAAGCTGTTCTACAGTAGCGTTCATGGAAAACTCCAAACATAGATAACAAAAATTTAGGCGCATATTCTAGCTCGAATTTTTCCAATTGGCGAGAATTCAATACATTTTATAGGGATTTATTTGTCTAAGATGGAATATGTAAAAATGTCTAAGTTTTATTCAAAATCACAGGATGGATTTTAAAGTTTAAAGACTAAATATTGTGTTTTTTTAGATAAAGCATACAATATATAGTAGTTTTTGGCGTTTATGAATCATCCGATAAACGCGTATTGTAATTAATCGATAGGGAGATAAGTGTGACGCAAGATCGACGCATTGCCACTTTGACGCCTTGTGCGGGGCGCTGTTCGACGACGTTTGGAGATAACGTCTGCCGTGGTTGTCGTCGTTTTAGCCATGAAATTATTCATTGGAACAGTTACACCCCAGAGCAGCAATTAAGCATCTGGACACGTCTAGACATTCAGTTAGATCAGATTCTAATTCCGATGCTCCCTCATGCCAATCTGGCGCAAGCTTTCGCGTTTCTCAAATTAAAGCGCGTACGTCTGTTTGAGCATGCATCTACTGGCCGCACTTTGTATCATGCCTTGAAAGTGTGCGAAAAAAATATCTATCTGGCCGATGAAAGTGGTCTAGGGATTCAAAGTCACCAAGTCAAACCGCTCTGGCAAGAGTTTGAACGTCGCATTTTATCCTTGGCTCAGGCCAGCTATGATTTTGCATGGTTACGCGCCGATGGCATGAAACAACACTTACTCGAAACGGTAGAAGACGACTTTTAAAAAAAGCCCGATGACGGGCTTTTTTTTGATCTGATGATCTTAAATTTGATGCTTTAGGCGATACTGCACCAATTCTTCAATGGTAATTACGGTCAAATGATGAGTTTGTGCATAGGCCAACACCTGAATACCTGCTGCCATTGTGCCATCTGGATTGGTCAATTCACATAACACGCCCGAAGGTTTTAAGCCTGCCAAACGCGCCAGATCAATTGTGGCTTCGGTATGACCACGGCGAGCCAATACGCCACCATCACGCGCGCGCAAAGGGAAGACATGGCCTGGACGATTTAGATCACTGGCGACCGCACCATCTTTAATGGCAGCTTGAATGGTGGTAACACGGTCTTTGGCTGAAACGCCTGTGGTGACGCCATGTGCAGCCTCAATGGTGACGGTAAAGGCGGTATGAAACTGGCTGGAATTGTTTTGTACCATAGGAGGCAGCTCAAGATGATCGGCCAGTTGTTCTGAGAGGCAAAAACACACAATGCCTGAACCGTCTCGAATCATACGCGCCATGGTCTCTACATTGAGAGTTTCGGCTGCCACAATCAGATCGGCTTCATTTTCACGATCAAAATCGTCCATCACCAATACCGGTTTTCCGGAACGCATATCTTCAAGTGCTTGCTGAATACGTTGTTCGGCTGGAGAGAGGGCAGAGAAGAAAATTTCGGGTTGAATCAAACTAGACATATGAAATGCTCACGTAATGGACTGTACGGTTAAACATTTCAGGACTGATGAGAAATGGGGGCGCAGCAATACCACCCCAAAATGGTGGTATCGTAAAACGTCGTCTTCTTTCATCCGGACTATACCGTCGGCTCTGGAATTACACCAGATCTGCGCTGAAAGCATGACTCACTTTGCTGCGCTCGCGGGCTTGCTCGTGCTGAGCTTACCGCCGGTGGGGAATTGCACCCCGCCCTGAAGCGATGTGTGAATAGTATAGCGTTTTTTGCATGATTTCCGAGAGCCTTTTTTAGAACAATCAGTTCTATGCATAGTGTAAATTTTGCTTTGCCAAGCGGTACAAACACAAAAAAGCCCGCAGATTGCGGGCCTTTGGGCGTACAGTCATTTAAGCGACTTGTACCGGAATACAGTTTGCCGTGTGGTTGACGGTATTATCTGGATTTGCATACACTAAACGCGGTTTGTGCGCATTTGCTTCGACTTCGGTAAAGTCACCAAAGGTTGCAATAATAACTAGATCACCTACATCTGCCTGATGTGCAGCGCCACCATTCACCGAAATAATGCCTGAACGTTCTTCACCACGAATGGCATAAGTGGTAAAGCGTTTGCCATTGGTGACATTCCAGACATGAATTTCTTCATATTCACGTATCCCTGCCAAATCCATCAAGACACCATCAATCGCACAAGAGCCTTCATAATGAAGTTCGGCATGTGTGACTACGGCACGGTGAATTTTGCATTTTAATAATCGAGATAGCATGGCCAGCGTCTCCTGAGTTGACATAAGCGTCTGATCTTGTCCTTGAATCGGCACACGTTCACATCATTGTGAGCGAGTATGCGCATTTTGCTCTGATTCAAATCGCATGGCAAGCCTGATTGTTCAACAATTTATGCTAATTTGGCTTATATGCATTAATTTGGTTCATGGCTTGAGAGATTTGGCCGTCGACCAACAGTCTTAACTTTGACAAGGCATGATGAATGGCATCGTCCATAAGGCTCTGTTCGCTTTGTGGTGCTTTACCCAAAACGTGCCCAGAAACGCGATCTTTCGATCCAGGATGACCGATTCCAATTCTTAAGCGGTGAAAGTTTGGCCCAATATGCGGCACAATATCACGTAAACCATTATGACCGCCGTGTCCGCCGCCTGTTTTTAAGCGAATCACACCTGGGTCCATATCTAGTTCGTCATGCGCAATCAGAATAGATTCAGGGAGAATTTGATAAAACTTTGAAAAAGGAACAACACTTTGTCCCGAACGATTCATGAAGGTAGTTGGAATTAAAAGACGAACATCGTGTCCTTCAATTTGGCCCCGTCCTGTATATCCATGAAACTTTGGATCTTTTTTTAATGTAATGTGATACTGATCTGCAAGTTGCTCAACAAACCAGAATCCTGCATTATGACGGGTCTGGGCGTATTCCGTTCCCGGATTACCCAGACCAACAATTAGCGAAATCTTAGACACTAATTTACGCCTTGAACACTTATGCGCGTTTGAAGTCAGCGTGCATAGGCGTGTTTTTAGCAGGGTGACGTTGTAACGCTTGGATTTTCACGTTTTCAACTTTGTCACCAAGTTTGATTTCAACAACTTCTTCAAAGAAAGCGTTGTTATCAAGCGCTTTAACAAGTTCACGAAGTTCGATTGTTACTGCTACAGGCTCAGCTTCACCACCATAGATGATTGCTGGAACAAGCGCTTCGCGACGAAGGCGGCGGCTCGCACCTTTCCCTTGCTTGTCTTCGTTACGCGCAGTAGCGTTAAGTACAAAATTTGCCATGAGATAAATCCTCATTAAAGTAAAATAAACTAAACTTGCGACCAGTTTAGTGATAGAAAACCCCAGCCAAGGCCAGGGTTTGAAAAATTCGGGCTATTATAGATAACTATCAAACATCGCGCTAATAGATTCTTCGTTATTAATACGACGAATTGTTTCAGCGACCATGCTTGCTACAGATACTTGGCGGATTTTGCCTAAATTCAATGCTTCAGGAGAAAGCGGAATGGTGTCAGTGACTACCAATTCGTCAAGCACAGAATTTTGCAAGTTTTCTAATGCCTTACCTGATAAAACAGGGTGAGTGGCATAAGCAACAACACGACGAGCACCAAATTGTTTCAGTGCATCGGCAGCTTTGCAAAGTGTACCGGCAGTATCAACCATATCGTCAACAATGACACAGTCACGATCTTTCACATCACCAATCAAATGCATCACTTGTGATTCATTTGCTTTTTGACGACGTTTGTCGATGATTGCAAGGTCGATATCACCCATTTGTTTTGCAACAGCGCGTGCACGTACCACACCACCAACGTCAGGTGAAACCACCATCAAGTTGTCATGCGATTGCTGACGCAAATCTGCAAGCAGGGCAGGCGTACCGTAGATGTTGTCGACAGGGATATCGAAGAAGCCTTGGATCTGGTCAGCATGAAGGTCGATCATGACAACACGGTCTACACCCACAGTGGTTAGCATATCTGCAACAACTTTTGCGGTAATAGGAACACGTGCTGAACGCGGACGACGATCTTGACGAGCATAGCCAAAATACGGAATAACAGCGGTAATACGACCAGCGCTAGCGCGACGTAATGCATCTGCCATCACCAAGATTTCCATCAGGTTATCATTGGTTGGAGCACATGTAGGCTGTACGATGAAAACGTCTTTACCACGAACATTTTCAGTAATTTCTACTGAAATTTCCCCATCAGAAAAGTGACCGACTGAAGCAGCACCGAGAGGAATATGTAAATGGCTTACGACTTTCTGGGCGAACTGTGGATGAGCATTTCCACTAAAAACGACAAGATTGGGCATGAAGCACCCTTGGCGGTTGGCATGTAATGAATTTGGATGGCAGGGGCGGCTGGATTCGAACCAACGGATGGCGAGATCAAAACCCGCTGCCTTACCACTTGGCGACGCCCCTAATGCGGCAGAACTTTAATATTTTTGCCCGCTAATGTCAAGGAAATTGAGTATTAACGTGACAGTAAATTCAGTCTGACTTTATAAAGATATGGCAGGGGCGGCTGGATTCGAACCAACGGATGGCGAGATCAAAACCCGCTGCCTTACCACTTGGCGACGCCCCTAAAGTTGAAATCTGTAATGGCAGGGGCGGCTGGATTCGAACCAACGGATGGCGAGATCAAAACCCGCTGCCTTACCACTTGGCGACGCCCCTATTACAGAATTCTCAGGTGAAGATGGCAGGGGCGGCTGGATTCGAACCAACGGATGGCGAGATCAAAACCCGCTGCCTTACCACTTGGCGACGCCCCTAAATATCATTCTTTTACAAACACAAAGGAGATTGTTTTAACCCGTGAACCACATAAGCTTTACATGGGGCATGAGTAACAATTTCGTTCACATTCATATCGGAAGTGACCTCAGTAAAAACACAGGCACCTGTTCCTGTAAGCTGTGCAGAACCGAACTGATCGAGATACTGCATCGCTTCTTCTACTTCTGGATATAGGCTTCTAGCAAGTGCTTCAAAGTTATTTCCAAAATCAGAAGGCTTCATCTGATAGGCGCAAAATGTAGTGTGCTTAGAATCTCTTGTCAATGTTTTTTGCGAAAAAAGCAGTTGAGTGCTGATAAAACAGTCAGGTTTTAAAACAATGTATTGTTTTTGATCTAAATCTACAAAAGTAAGCTTTTCTCCGACTCCTTCGGCCCATGCATTTTTTCCATAAACAAAAATCGGGACATCTGCACCCAGACTTAAACCTAAATCTGCCAATTGATCAATTGTTAGGCTGCATTCCCAAAGGCTATTGAGTACCCGTAAGGTGGTGGCTGCATTGGATGATCCGCCACCTAGCCCTGCACCCATGGGAATATTTTTTTCTATCAAGATGTGTAAGCCACAGTATTTTGTTGCATATGGTTTGAGCAGTTGTGCGGCCCGGTAGATTAAATTTTGTGTCAGATCGACCTGCGCAATTCCCTCAATTTCAATTTCATGCTTGTCGTTTAATGGCGTAAAGGTGAGCCAATCATACAAATCAATCAGTTGAAAAATGCTTTGCAATTCATGATAGCCATCGCTGCGACGGCCCGTGATATGTAAAAACAGATTCAGTTTTGCAGGTGAAGGAACGCGCATCATAAGGGGATTTGACTTAACGATTTTGAATAAGCATTGTAATACGATTTTCCTGATTATCGGCAAGCGCTTGCTTTAAAATCAGTTTGTTGGGAAGTTTTTGTTGATCGTTATAACTCAATGACACATCCCAACCATCTTCAACAATATTGGTTACACGGCCATTTTGATCTTGTGTCGTCTTTGCAGACGTTGTGGCAGGTCTAGCTTGTACCCAGTTCACCAAATGCGTAATCGGAGCTTGCCAGCCAGTTGCACGTTGTAACAACTCTTCAGGCGTTTGTGCAGTAATCAAGCCAGTTTTGGCGCTGTTTAAGCTCACTTGTCCGGGTTTGCCTGTAATTTGAGTTTTACCAACCCCTAAAATACCGCTGAGCTCAATATCAAATTGATCTTGATGCTGAGACCAAGTAAAAAAGGCGCTGCCAGACTGTTTTGGGGTGCGAACACCAATTTTACCTTGTAAATCAAATTCATTAAGCTGTTCAGTTTGATTCTGAGTAGCAGGTGATTGCGATTTGACGATATGCTGACAACCGGTAAAAAATAACGCGCTCGAGCAGCATAGGGCAAGGGAAAGACGAGATGTGGTAAGCATAAATTAACTCTTTTTAGTTGCTGTCGGTAAAATTAGCGCATCGAGTTGCTTTAATTGTGGATCATTTGCATTTTTTTCTTTGAGCTGTTGTAACACTTGGCTAAATTCGGTCAGATTGCCTTGCATGTATAGGGCTTTGGCCAGCCGTACACCAATATTCACATTCTGGCTTATTGCATACGCCTTGCCTAGAGAGTCAATCGCTGCATTGAAATCATTTTGCAAAAAGGCGATATATCCCAAGGTATCTAAAATTGAGGCTTGTTCGGGGGCATATTCAAGGGCGAGTTGAGCATACTGACGAGCTTCATCTAAGCGTCGGTTCTGTAACGCCAGTGTATAAGCATAAGCATTCAGATAGGTCGGGCTATTTGGCTCGATGAGCAGCAACTGTTTTAATGTGCGATCCAGCTTGTCGCGATCTGAGAAAGGATCCAGCATCAGCACTTCGGCATAGATCAGTTCAGGATCATCCGAAATATTTTTAATGGCTTCATCGAGCAAGCGCAATGCGGCTTTCTTGTTGCCCATTTTCTTTAAAATTTCGGCCTGTGCCTGATATAAAAAACTGGCATGCTGCGGATAATTGACCCGCTCTTGGGTCAAAAAACGTAAGGCATCGTTTAGATTGCCCTGTTTTTCAAATATCGACACCAGATTACGCCTAGACACCACATACAAGCTGCCATCGACCAAACGATAATACGCTTTTGCTGTTTCAAAGTGCTGCTTGCGCTCTGCATTGACGGCCAAATAATAATAGGCGTCATTCTGATATTTTGCAGAGTAACGTAAATCGACCAGATATTGCTCGGCTTTCTCGTAATATTTCAAATCGATACTGGTAAGGCCGGCAATAAACTTGGCATCTTCATTCTCAGGCCACATTTTGATAATGTCTTCGAGCTTTTTTAGCGCCAGTTGTGGCTCACTATGCCGAATAAGAAAGCGCGCTTCAGCCAGTCGAACATCTAGGTTGTCTCGATGACGACGACTGGATTTTGCCAGCCATTTCTGTGTTTCTTCAATTTCGCCTAGGCTGGTCAGCAAGTTGGCTTTCATTAAAATAAAGCCCGTGACCTTCGGACGCTTTTTTAGGGCCTTGTTGGTGTTGTTAAGCGCATCCTCTAAATGCCCATTTTGTGCCTCAAAGCCTGCAATCATGACCAAAATCGAAGGGTTTTCTTTCTCTTTACTGGTTTTGAGTGTAGCCAATAAATTTTCCCGATCTTCTTTGGATTCGGGTGCAATACCGGCAAGAATTTGTTCCAGATCGGCATTGGGGTCGATGGTTAAAATTTTATCCAGTGTATTGGCAGCCAGCTTGTATTCATGCGCACGCAGTGCAATATGTGCCAGATAAAAGAGTGCAGGCACATCTTCAGGCTCTTGAACCACCCAGTGCGTTGCAATATCCAGAGCGGCTTTTAAATCGTTGTATTCGAGTGCAATATCGAGTGCACGCTGTTTAATGGTGGTTGAATTACTTTTTATTGCGAGTACAGTGTAGTTATGAATGGCGGTTGGAATATCATCATAAGCCAAAGCAAATTCGGCAATCATGCTTTGTTTAAGCGCATCGGTATTTAATGCGGCTGGATGAAATTCATCCACAGCTTGTCCATGTGCTGTCGAAGCCATGCTACCGAGCAACAAGAATGTGGTAGAATATTGTCTAATGGATGTACCGTTTAACCGGTTATTCATTTGTCGCAATTTTTAGTAATCCAAGTAATGCTTTTTATGACACCGATATTGCACAATAGCATAAATTTAGCGAAATGATGATCTGATATGTCTTTCTTTGCATTGGGTGTCAACCATCAAACAGCTTCAGTCGAGTTGAGAGAACAAGTCGCGTTTAACGCAGAGCGTTTACGCGATTTGTTAACTCAACAGCATCGTCATGCCGATTTAAACGATATGGTTGTGGTGTCTACCTGCAATCGTACCGAAGTCTATGCCATGACTGAGCATGCCGATCTGATTTTGAACTGGTTGGCCGAAACCAATGGTATTGAGATAAAACAGTTACTTCATCATGTTTATCGTTACCAAGATGCGCAGGCGGTCACACATTTAATGCGTGTAGCCAGTGGACTCGATTCGCTTATGTTGGGCGAGCCTCAAATTTTGGGGCAAGTCAAAAGTGCACTGGCTTTGTCTAAAGACGCACAAACCGTTTCTTCCGACTTAAACCGCATTTTTGAATACGCATTTTATGCAGCCAAGCGTGTTCGCTCCGAAACAGCGGTCGGTAGCCATGCTGTATCGATGGGTTATGCGGTTGCGCAATTGGCCTTACAGGTGTTTAGTCAACCAGAAAAGCTTACCGTCATGATGGTTGCTGCTGGTGAAATGAACACTTTGGTGGCCAAACATCTGGCTGAAATGGGTGTGGCAAAGGTTATCATCTGTAACCGTAGTCAAGCGCGGGCAGAGCAGTTATCGCAAGAAATTGCCCATCAGGTAGAAGTCGAGATCATTGCATTTGATCAACTGGCCGACAATTTACACCGTGCTGATGTGGTGTCGAGTTGTACCGGAAGTTTACATCAGGTCATTTTTTATCAAGATATCAAGGCTGCACTCAAAAAGCGTCGCTATAACCAGATGTTACTGGTCGATCTGGCTGTTCCGCGCGATATCGATCCGAAAGTCGAAACGCTAGATGGCGTGTATCTGTATGGTGTAGATGACTTACAAAGCGTAATTGATGAAAATTTGGCGCAGCGACGTCAGGCGGCAGTTGAAGCCGAAGTCATGGTGAGTCAACTGGCCAGTCAATTGCTCACCCAGCAAAAAATTCTGCAAGCAGGCAGTACAATTCATGCTTATCGTGCGCACAGTGAGCAGCAACAGCAGCTTGAGTTAGGCAGAGCCTTAGCTGCCTTGCAAAAAGGCCAAGCGCCTGAAGAAGTGATGACGCAACTGGCGCATCGTTTGACCAAAAAGCTCATGCACCCCACATCGATCTTGCTGCGCGAAGCGGCGCAACATGAACATCCAGACTATTTTGAGTGGATGAAAAATCAGCTCAATGATGTGTTTGAGCATGAGCGCAAGCCAAAAAATACAGCAGACTAAGTACTGTTAAGACAATAAGCGTAAACTGATTTGCTTCGTCAATTCGTTCAGTTGCTGACGCAAATTACGCGATTCGATGAGCGAAATAGGCGTTTTGAGTTTCATTCTTAAATATTTTTCTTGTAAACCCAGTGCATATTCTTTGGCCAGTTTGTCGGCAGTTTCTGGTGCATGCATCAGATTTTGAAGGTTCGTCCGCTCCAAAATATCTGCAATTTCATGTCGATATAAATTGCATGCGCCCAAAATATAATAGGTCGCGAGCTCTTGGTCGTCTGGCAACTCTTCAAAAACACGATCTAGCACCCATAAAATCTTGGCCAGAAGTTGATCTGGCGCGATCACGGCGCGTAAGGCCTCAAAATGAATATACAGATATGGATGTTGAATCAGCAGTGCAATCGCCAAGTCTTCATCTTTGGTCTGAATATTAAAGGACAACGATGCATCATGACTAACTTGCGGGGTAAACTTGCGCCCCAGTCCTAACTTTTCTCGAAACGACTGCGTTAACAAATAACGATATGACCCTTGTTTAGGTAATAAATCGGTCAGTTCGCGGAGTTCTCCCATGACCTGACTTTTTCCTTCAGGCGTTGAAATATCGTGCTGCTGAGTCAGATGTGCAAAGATAAAATCAGATAGTAACGGCGCCTGCTCAAGCAAACGTTGAAAATGCTCGAGTCCTTCACGCCGAATAAGTGAGTCTGGATCGTGTTCTTTGGGCAATACGAAAAACTTGAGTTCCCGCCCATCATTTAAAGAGGGCAAGGCAATTTCCAAGGTTCGACGTGCGGCTTTTTGACCGGCCGCATCGCCATCGAAAGCCACGGTAATGCGCGAGTTTTGCTTAAATAGCGTATTGAGGTGGTCGACATTACTGGCCGTACCTAACGTTGCTACGGCTCCATATACGCCATACTGCTGCAACGCAATGACGTCCATATAGCCTTCAACCATCAGCCAGTCTCTGGCTTTAAGCTTGCGCCCTTCATACAATCCGTAAAGCAGCTGATTCTTATGAAAGACATCTGAATCGGGGGAGTTAATATATTTGGGTTTGATTTCGTCATTGAGTGCGCGGCCACCAAAGCCCACCACACGACCTTTATGATCACGAATCGGAAAAATAACCCGCTCACGCAGTAGATCAAAGTCACGTCCGCTGTCGCTAGAACGAATCAGCCCGACCTGCTTTAAGCCTTCTACATCGTAAGGAAAGGCTTTTTCTAAATGCTGCCAGTCTTCGGGAGCATAGCCTAAACGCCAAAACTGAATCGTTTCTGCAGTGAGTCCACGCTGTTTAAAATATTGCTGGGCTTTAATGCTATTTGGAAGTTGTCGTTCATAAAATTGCGCCACGTTTTCCAGCAAATCATATAAATTGCCTTCTTGTGGAATATCATCATCAAAAGATTGATAATTTTGTTCAAACTGCGCAAATGGATCATCCACAAACACTGGCGCTTCGAGTGCCTGTGATGCATCGGATGTTTCATTTGAGTTCGTCTCTGGTATCGACGTTTGAGCTGGTACTGGAGCGATTGGCTGCGGTTTTTGTGTAGCGCGTTTATAAGAGAGTTTTTTGCTTTCAAAATTGTCTTTAGGGAGTTCTACGCCCGATTTGCTCGATAGCTCTTGCATGACATCGATAAAGTTGCGCCCGTCGATGTCCATTAAAAAACGAATTGCATTACCGTTGGCCTGACAACCAAAGCAATGGTAATAGCCCTTGTCACGATAAACATGAAAAGAAGGAGTTTTTTCTTGGTGGAATGGACAGCAACCAGAGTAGGAGCGCCCTGATTTTTTGAGTTTTACGCGTTGGCCAATCAATTCTACCAGATCGGTTCGGTCTAGAATTTGATCAATGGTATGTTGAGGAATGGCCATAACAGAAAGAATCCCGAGCACATGCAAAAAAAGCTTCAATCAAATAGTGTAGCTGAAGCAAACAAAAAAAAGAATTTTGATCGTAAGTAAAAATGAAAGAGCAAGTCCATGCTTGCCCTTTTCAATATGCTTTTAAACAGCCGATACGTTATTTTGCAGCATCTGCTTCAGTTGTACTTGGTACGGCTTGTGTCGCTTGTGCTGGCGGTTTTGGCATCTCGGTAGTGCTGGCATCGACTGGTTTTTGTTTGTCGAGTAAACCAAAGCTTAAACGATTGGTCCAGCTCCGTTTTTCTGTGCTTTCTACGTTGCTTGAAGTGGTTTCTGCGCTTGCATTGGCTTTGGCTTCACGACCAAAAATACCCAACGTTGCGCGGTTAACCCAGCTCGCATCATGACGAGATGCCGCAAGATCTACTGTTCCGTTCGCACGAACCAAGTTCGGGTAGTTCAGTTTTAACAGATTAACGTACTGTTCTGAGGTGGCTTTATCGCCAATTTCATTGTAGGCATAAGCCAGAGTAGCCAACGCTTCAGGCGTTTGAGGAGTTTGAGGGTAATGCTCTACCACCCACTGCGCACGATCAATGGCTGCAATCCAGGCTTTACGTTTAATATTAAAACGTGCCACATTCATTTCGCTTTCAGCCAGCTCTTGCCCGATAAACTTCATGCGCTGTGCTGCATCGACCGAATATTGACTACTTGGGAAACGGCGAATTAAATCGACAAAGTTTTGATAAGCCAACTTCATGTAGCTGGTGTCACGGTGTGACTGCTGTAAAGAAGTATAGCGCATCAAGCTATCGTAGTTTAATTCCATGTTGGCAACGCCACGAATGTAGTATGCATAATCTACATTTGGATGCTGTGGATTCAGGCGAATAAATCGATCGGCTTGCGTGACCACAGTTTCAAATTCTTTTTGCTGGAATTTTACATACAGAAGATCGAGTTGTGCTTGTGCCGAAGATTGACCTGTTGGATAGTAGGTATCAATTGCTTCTAATGATTTTGCCGCTTCAGAATATTGACCGCGATCAAGCGCTTGCTGCGCTTTTTGCATGTAAATTTGTTCACTTGACTGAGGGCCTGTATCGACTACTTCTTTTTTGGGATTACTGCTACAGCCCACCATTGCAGCCGCTACGCCAAGAGAAAGGGCAAGCATGGTAATCTTATAATTTGGTAGCGACATAAAAACTCCTCTGTTTAATACGGGCAATGAGCTACAATTGCGCTATTAAATCACTTTTATCTGAAAGAGCAAATGACTTCAGCACAATCTTCGAATCCTAATCTCTCCGAAACAGACTTCAACTTACTCGAAGATTCTGAGGATGCAGATAACCATACTTCTGAGCCAACTGCAACACGTTTATCGTTGCAAGTTCAACTTGATCTTGAATACTTGGGTCAACGTATCGATCAAGTGGCGGCATCGGTGTGGAATGACTTTTCACGTGAGAAATTAAAACAGTGGATGAAAGAGGGTCACTTGTTGGTAAATGGTGAAATTGTAAAGCCCAAATACCGCTGTGAAGGCAATGAGCTACTGACCTTAAATGTAGAGCTTGAGGCACAAACCACCAGTAAACCTGAAAACATTCCGCTGGAAATTGTTTATGAAGACAATGATATTCTAGTCATCAACAAGCCTGCCGGAATGGTGGTGCATCCAGGTGCGGGCAATCATAGCGGAACTTTGGTGAATGCGCTTTTGTATCATTATCCAAAAGCAGCTGAGCTCACCCGTGCCGGATTGGTACATCGGATTGATAAAGACACCAGTGGCCTTTTGGTGGTGGCTAAAAATCTTGAATCGCAATTTTCCTTGAGTAAACAATTGGCAAATAAAACGGTGTATCGGATTTATGACCTGATTGTATACGGCAACATTGTGGCGGGTGGCACTATTGATGAGCCGATTAAACGCCATCCGGTGGATCGTATCAAAATGACCATCTTGCCTGGTGGTCGCGACGCCGTAACACATTATAATGTTAAAGAACGTTTTCAGCATTTCACCCGTATTCAGGCGCAGCTTGAAACAGGCCGAACGCATCAGATTCGCGTACACTTTAGCTATATTGGGTATGGTTTAGTCGGCGATCCAGTGTATATGAGTCGTGTACGCGTACCGGCAGGAGCGAGCGAGCGATTGAATATCACTTTGCGTACATTCAAACGCCAAGCGCTACATGCAGCCAAATTAGGGCTGGTACATCCAAAAACTCAACAGGAAATGATGTTTGAGGCACCATGGCCAGAGGATTTCACCCATCTGGTTGAGGTATTGCGTCAAGACAACGCTGCTTATTAATACAAGATTACAGGATCGTCGCATGGACTTTGTAAAAGGTTTACCCGCTGGAGTATATGTGGGGCAGACCACCCTCATGCATCCTCAAGCGAAGCCGAGTTTGATTCCCGAGCTTGAGGGCTTTAATTTAGCCCTGCATGTTCACGATGATCCGTATCGTGTGCAGCAGCACCGAATGAGCTTACTGAATGAGTTAAGCGCTTATGGCGTGAAGCAACTGACGTGGATGACCCAAACCCACAGTACGATTTGTCATACTGTCAATCAAGTACTTAGCTTTGATGCATTAACCGGCGATGCACTGATTACCCAAACTAAGGCACAGGCGCTCATGATCATGACCGCAGACTGTCTGCCTGTGGTGTTGGTGGATCGTGCAGGGACTGAGGTGGCTAATTTGCATGCCGGCTGGCGTGGTCTTGCAGATGGCATTATTGAAAATACCATCGAGTCGATGCAAAGTGGCCCTGCCTATGCATGGTTAGGTGCAGCCATCAGTCAGCCGTGCTTTGAGGTCGGTTCAGAAGTACAGCAGATCTTTTGTGCCAAATACCCCGATCTCGTCACCGCGTTTGAAGAAGGTAAACAGCCCGGTAAATTTCAAGCCGATTTGTATGCAATTGCACGCTACATTTTGCAGCAATCTGGTGTAGAAACGATTTTGGGTGGCAATCAATGTTCGTATCGTCAAGCGCAGCATTACTTTTCGCATCGGCGAGATCCGAAAACCGGGCGTATGGCGACATTCGTGTTCATGCAGTAAAACTGCTAAACTTTCATTAACTTGGTGATTAAAGCATCTTATGTCGCAGATCAGAAAATCTCTCTCAATCGTTTATCATAGTCCTTATGGTCATACAGCTAAGGTCGCGGCATATATTGCACAAGGTGCCAAAAAAATGGGCATTGAAGTACATCTGATGCCGATTGAGCATATCGACTGGGATTTACTTGATGCCTCGCAAGGAATTATCTTTGGCTCACCCACTTATATGGGAAGTGTTTCGGCAGATTTTAAAAGGTTTATGGACAGTAGCTCCAAACGTTGGAGAGACCGGATCTGGCAAGGTAAACTTGCCGCAGGTTTTGCCAATTCTGGCGGCTTAAGCGGTGATAAGCTCTCGGTGCTACAACAGATTCATCTGTTTGCCATGCAGCACGGCATGTTGTGGTCGGGTTTACCTTTGATGAGCACTGGGCATAATCAAGATGATTTAAACCGTCTGGCCAGCAGTTTAGGACTTATGACCCAGTCGGATAATGCGCCTGTAGACATTACGCCGCCACAAGGTGATTTAGACACTGCCATCTGGTTTGGTGAGTATATTGGTGGATTATTGTATCGTTTGCAGTGAATCCAGACCTAAAAAAAGCCTCAAGTGAGGCTTTTTTTATTTGTGCATTAAACGTGCTTTGTCACGTTGCCAGTCACGATCTTTCTCTGTGGCACGCTTGTCATGTAATTGTTTACCTTTCACCAGCGCAATTTCAAGTTTGACCAAGTGGCCTTTCCAGTAACAGGCGAGGGGAACACACGAATAACCTTTTTGATTGACAGCACCCATGAGTTGATCAATTTGACGCCGTGACAGTAACAGTTTACGCGTACGTGTCGCTTCAGGAACAACATGGCTGGATGCGGTTAAAAGAGGCTGAATTTGGGCACCAAACAGATAGGCTTCACCATTTTTAAAGATGATATAGCTTTCCGTCAGGCTCATACGACCTGCGCGCAAGGATTTCACTTCCCAGCCTTGCAAAGACATACCCGCTTCGAATTTTTCTTCAATAAAATAATCGTGACGCGCGCGTTTATTCTGCGCAATGGTCCCGCCGTTATTTTTTTTAACTACTACTGCTTTCGCCATAATCTTAAAATTCCAAAGTTAGGCCTATTGTGCCCTAAACCGCGACTGAGGTGAAGTTTTTTCATTTTAATGGAGTGACTTCGCTATGAAATCAAGATTTGCTAGAATTAAGACTTACAAAATAAACTAGAGTAAAAACGGATGTCTAAAACACGTGTAATCTATCCAGGCACATTTGATCCTATCACCAATGGTCATGTAGATTTAGTCACCCGTGCATCCCGAATGTTTGATGAAGTCGTGGTCGCAATTGCGATTGGACACCATAAAAAACCACTTTTTAGTCTTGATGAACGTGTACATTTAGCCAAATCTTCTCTGAGTCATCTACATAATGTAGAATTTGTAGGCTTTGATGGATTACTGGTCAACTTTTTTCGTGAGCAAAACGCCACCGCGGTATTACGAGGTTTGCGTGCAGTTTCAGATTTTGAGTACGAATTTCAGTTGGCCAATATGAACCGACAGCTTGATCATCATTTTGAAGCGGTATTTTTAACCCCTTCAGAACAATACTCGTTTATTTCATCGACTCTGGTGCGTGAAATTGCACGCCTGCGAGGCGATGTCGCCAAGTTTGTGCCTCAGGCTGTGGTTGAGGCATTTGAACAAAAACATCAGCAAGGTTGGTAACGTGTCACTTTTTATCACCGAAGAATGCATCAATTGCGATGTCTGTGAGCCGGTTTGCCCCAATGAGGCAATCTACATGGGTGAATTGATTTATGAGATTCATCCCGATTTATGTACCGAATGCGTTGGACATTTTGATCAGCCGCAGTGTCAGCTTTTTTGTCCTGTCGATTGTATTCCAAAAGATCCGAATCATGTCGAGACACAAGATCAGCTCATGCAGAAGTATCAAAAACTAATTGATCAAAAAAGCACAAGCAATTAAATCAAATCTTTGATACTATGCGCGCTTGAGGTGGACTGGACGGTCGCTGCTGTGGAGGTCTTCGTGACTGAAACAGGGGAGGAAAGTCCGGGCTTCATAGGGCAGGGTGCCAGGTAACGCCTGGGCGGCGCAAGCCGACGGAAAGTGCAGCAGAGAGTAGACCGCCTCATTCGTGAGGTAAGCCCCACCAGAAGCAAGACCAAATAGGAATCCTGAGGTACGGCCCGTACTGGATTCGGGTAGGTCGCTTGAGCGTATGAGTGATTGTACGCCTAGAGGAATGATCGTCCTCGACAGAACCCGGCTTACAGGTCCACTTCACCAAATTTTATGTAAATTATGCTTGACGTATCTTGAATTAATGAAGATAATGCGCGCACAGTTTTCGGCTATGTAGCTCAGTTGGTTAGAGCACCGCACTCATAATGCGGGGGTCACAGGTTCAAGTCCCGTCATAGCCACCATTTTATAGACCATGCTCCTGCATGGTCTTTTTTTTTGCTTATTGTTTTTGAATCGTAGCATTATTCTTTTTAGATATTCAGATCTGATGCATCATCGTGCGGTTGTTGATGAACGCATAAAATGTTAGGGTATCTACAAAATTGTCATAAATTTGTACGATTTAGCATGATTTGAGTGTTTGGTGAACAGCTGAAAACAAAATCTATTGACGGCCAAGAAGGTTCTATAGATAATGCGCTCACAGTTTACGGCTATGTAGCTCAGTTGGTTAGAGCACCGCACTCATAATGCGGGGGTCACAGGTTCAAGTCCCGTCATAGCCACCATTTTCAAAGATCATGTACATTACGTGATCTTTTTTTTTATCTATCTTTTTTAGATTTTTATTTCACACTCAAGTTCACTGTTTTAGTTTTCTAATTCCAACCGAACTTATGCATTTTCATCACCCACTCAAAAGGATGTTATGGCATGAATAAGTCATTATTACTACTCACAACAACAATTGCATTTACCCCAGTGGTATATGCACAAGATCTAAGCTGGGGCGATCCAAAGGCCGAAGCGGGACAAGTAAAAGTGTCTGGTGCTATCCGTACGCGCTATCTGAGCAAAGATTTTCAAGATGAAGCCAATGAGGGTTCAAATAACAACTGGCGTCTTGCAGATATCAAGCTCAATTTAAACTACGAAAATCCAAAATGGCTGGCAGCACTCGATGCGCGTTGCTATGAATACGATGAACTTTGTGATGCTGTTTTTTTGAGTGATGCGTGGGTCGGATACAAGATTTCAGATCAGCAACGGGTGAGCGTTGGATTGCAACCTGTTGAGTTTGGCTTCGGACGCTTCTGGGGCAGCAGTTATTACGAAACCCTCATGAATACAGTCGGTTTTGAGGATATTTCGGCACTTGGGCTACGTTATCAAATCAACGAGAATGATTACAGTTTAAGTTTGGGTTTTTATCCAACAGATGGCGGAAATTATAAGGGGACGTCAAAAGATTCAAGCCGCTACAGCCCGGCATTTGTCGAGGCAGATGACTTAACAACGGGGACGTATTTAAAAGAAAGAAATATCTGGATTGGTCGATTATCTAAAAAATTTGAGGTAACGCCGATTGATGGACTGAGTACCGAGATTGGTACTTCATTCTGGCATTCTGAACTGAAAAACAAAAAAAACGGTCAAGACGGCTCACGTAACAGTTGGAATGTCTTTACACAGACGCAGTACAATGCTTGGCAGTGGATGTTACTTGCTGGATCACAATCCATTCAAAACCGCGACACTGAGTTTCCTGACTTTTCAACCTTGGGTGCTTTTGATTTTCCTTATCAGGTGGCTAACAAGACCGATTATGTGGTCAATGAAATCAATTACAGTGTGGCAAAGCCCTTTTATGAGCTTAAGAATATTAAGCCATATTTCTCGTATAGTCGTTTATTTAAAGATCAGGCGGGCTATGAAGACTCAGAACGTATCATTGCAGGTGTTGCATTTAACTACAAAAAGATTGGGATTCAAGGTGAATACATCTGGAGTAAAAATGATCCGATGGTCGGTGCCAGCAGTAATGGATTGGCACAGGGCGATGGCAATGGATGGGACCGCATGTTGTATTTAGCACTGGGTTATTATTTCTAAATGAAAAAGCCCAAATCGTTAGCTACGGTTTGGGCTTTGTTTTATGACTGATGTTGTTCAATCAGGCTTAAGGTTTCGCTACGCGCATAAAATGGTGATAAAACATTCACCAAAAGCGGTTCAAGTAATCCTTCCCGATCTAGAACTCGAATAAGTTTGGGGTAAAACCGCTGTACTTCAGTATAAATATCCTGCTCGTTTAACCCAATGCCGTAAAATAAATCCTGCAACGTATCATCACGATAAAATTCATAAAATACTTCGACACCCCGTAATACGAGATTTTGAATGAAAGGCTGCTGGCGCAGTTCTTTCCAGTATTCATAAACCAGTACAAAAAACTCTTCAATATCTAGAGGATTAATTTTAGAGATGTACTCGTAAACAGTTTTGTCTTTTACATCGTCCCAGAGTGTACGCAGTAAATCTTCAAGATCATCATTGGATAAGACACTCAGTTCTGCCAGCTGCTGCTGAATCAAACGAGCCAAGTAGTCTTCAATTTTTTGCTCAATTCGTTGCTGATGTTTGTGTGAAAAGGACTTAAGGCTTTGCTGCCAACGCGCATGTAAAGTAGTGCTAGATTCGTTGCCCGATGTCGGCTGCAAAAACCTAGGCAATTTATGATGTATTGTGCTGGTGGCAATGAAGTGACACAGTTGCTCAATGGCCGGGCTGTGACGCAAGAAGGTGTTGAAGTAAAGCCGAATATTGTCTAATTCTAAAAACTTAGCTAACCAGATATCAAACTGTTGATCCGAGACCAAATCATTCAAAGTTGATGGTGATTTAAGTGCGCTAAGATAAATCTGCTTAGAGATTTCACCAATAAATTCGAGTAAATCTGCTCCCAACTGCATCTCAAATGCATAGCGCCGAACCACCATTTCAAGTTGTTGCATATCGATGACTTGATGGAGTTTGAGCTGTTGGAGAGACTGAAAAATCAAATGCGAGAGATGTTGTAGATACTCCGAAGAGTGCTCAGCACAGAGCTGAGACTTGAAATAACGCACCTGCTCAAGCAAAAGTGCTTGAGCAAGCTGCGCGCTAGACGATGTCTGATCCTTAGTCATCTGGTCTCCAGCCATTTACGATAGGGTAGCGGCGCTCACGGCTAAAGGCACGTGAACTGATTCGAGGGCCAATTGCACCTTGGCGACGCTTGTATTCATTACGATCGACGAGACGAATTACTTTTTCAACTACGTCTTTCTCAAAGCCTTTGGCAATAATATCGGCCTGACTTTGATCTTCTTCGATATAAGCGTAAAGAATCGCATCCAGAATATCATAAGGCGGCAATGAATCTTGATCTTTCTGATCTGGACGTAATTCTGCCGATGGCGGGCGAGTAATGACACGTTCAGGAATTACAGGCGTATCACCAAGAGTGTTGCGATATTTTGCCAGTTCAAACACGATGGTTTTATACACGTCTTTAAGTACGGAAAAACCACCCACCATATCGCCATAAAGTGTACAGTAACCCACTGAAATTTCAGACTTATTACCAGTTGAAAGTACCAGATTACCAAACTTGTTAGACAGTCCCATCAACAGCGTGCCACGTGCACGTGCCTGTAGGTTTTCTTCCGTCGCATCTGCCGGTGTGTTACCAAAAAATGGATATAGCGTTTGCATGAAGCTATTTACAATCGGATGGATTTCAGCGATCCCGAAGGTAACGCCCATACGCCGCGCTTGCTCGGTCGCATCTTCCACACTGATTTGAGCCGTATACGTATAAGGCATCATGACTGCTTGAACCTTATCGGCACCAATTGCATCGGCTGCAATCGCTAGGGTGAGTGCTGAGTCAATACCGCCAGACAAACCTAATATCACACCCGGGAAACCAGAACGTTGTACATAGTCACGCGTGGCCATCACCAAACTTTGATAAATTTCCGCCATGGTATCGAGTGCAGGCGTCACTTCAGTGGTTTTGTACTGCTTATTTTCAATATCATATTCAGCATAGTACAGCGCTTCCTTAAAGCTCGGTGCCTGTACAGCCACAGTTCCGGTGTGATTGATGACAAAGCTGGTGCCATCAAAAATGAGATCATCTTGCCCGCCTACCTGATTGAGATAAACCAGATTGACATTGAGCTGCTTAGAGAGTTCAGTCAAAGTCTGAACACGATGCTGCGGCTTACCCACCTCATATGGTGATGCATTTAGCACCAAAACTGTTTCTACATTGAGCTGCGTGAGCTGTTGAACCGTATTGAGCGACCAAATATCTTCACAAATCAAGACACCAAATCTGTGCCCTAAATACTCAAACACAAGGTGTTGATGCCCAGGGTTGAAATAGCGCTTTTCATCAAAAACGCCATAGTTGGGTAAATTATGCTTGTTATAGATTCCGAGCACGACACCATCTTTCATGACAGCGGCAGAATTATAACGATGTCCTTCTTCGGTTTGATGTACAAACCCAAACACCATTACAATGTCTTTTACTTCTTTAAGCTGCTCAAATGCCTGATGCATTCGCTTACCAAGATTTGGACGTAGCAGCAAGTCTTCGGCTGGATAGCCGATGATGGAGAGTTCTGGAAAAATAATTAAATCAGCATGTTGTTTTTTAGCTTCATTTGCTTGCTCAATCATTTTTTGAGCATTTGAATCAATATTGCCAATATGCGGTGAAAATTGAGCAAGGGCAATTTTAAAACTTTTCATTCAAACCTAATCCTAGATCGATAGCACAGATATACGCCATTCGTTGCTTTTGTCATTTTCTTTTTACAACGGGGTGACGCATGGGATAACACAAAAAAAGTCAATCGAATTGAAAAACAGTGCAAGACAGATAATATATACTAATCAAAGCTTTTTCTGCGCAAAAATAACAAGAATTATCTATTTTAATCGATTTTTTATTTGTTGTAATTTGGCTGTATCTATAGCCGACATCGATTACACTCAAATTAATGTTCAATCAATAAAAAGATCATGCTACAAAATTTTCTCATCCTCAGAAGACGAAAGCTGACCTCGGGTGAAATATCACTTGCACGCGAAATTTTTAGCTCGCATCTCAATTATGATTCGATCTTTATTTGTGCGCATCGTTTGGTATTGAAGCATTATGCAATCAGTCCCAATGGGCATATTTATTTTAATGTGATCGACTGGTGCGAAGATTTTTCGACACAGTCGATTGAAAAGCAATCTTGGCTCATTCATGAGCTGGTACACGTGTGGCAAGTACAGCAGGGCATTAAGCTGATTCGAAAGGCTATCTTTGAGCGCCAATATCATTATGTGCTTAAACATGGAAAAACATTTTTAGAGTTTGGTGTTGAGCAGCAGGCGCAAATGGTTCAAGACTACTTTCTCAAAAAACATCGTCAACAATTTTGTGATGATCTGGCTGCCTGTATTCCATTTATTTCTTCCCCGCGATAAAAAAGACCGCTAAATGCGGTCTTTTTTATCGGTATAACGCTTAGGCAGCGATTAACGCTGGATGTCGCGTTTGGTTTCGCCAGTATAAAGCTGACGAGGACGACCAATTTTGTACGGAGCACTGTGCATTTCTAACCAGTGGCTGATCCAGCCAACAGTACGTGCAAGTGCGAAAATCACGGTAAACATTTCTGTTGGGATACCAATCGCTTTGAGAATGATACCTGAGTAGAAGTCTACGTTTGGATACAAGTTACGCTTGATGAAGTATTCATCAGATAACGCAATACGCTCAAGTTCCATCGCAAGTTCAAGTTGTGGATCGTTGATGCCAAGCGCAGCAAGAACTTCATCACACGTTTCTTTCATCACTTTCGCGCGTGGATCGAAGTTTTTATACACACGGTGACCAAAGCCCATGAGTTTCACTTCTTTGGTCTTCACTTTTTCCATGAAGCCCGCAACGTTTTCAACTGTACCGATCTCATCAAGCATCTTCAGAACAGCTTCGTTTGCACCGCCGTGAGCAGGGCCCCAAAGCGCTGAAATGCCCGCTGCGATACATGCATACGGATTCGCGCCAGTTGAGCCTGCCAAACGTACAGTTGACGTTGATGCATTTTGCTCATGATCCGCATGAAGCGTGAAAATACGATCCATCGCTTTAGCCAGAATCGGATCAACTTTGTAATCGCGATCTGCAGGTGTCGCAAACATCATATGCAGGAAGTTTTCTGCATAGCCCAAGTCATTGCGAGGGTAGATGAAAGGTTGACCCACCGTGTACTTGTAGCTCCACGCTGCAAGCGTTGGAATTTTTGCGATCAAGCGGATAGCAGTAATTTCACGATGATTCACATCTTCGATGTTTAACTGGTTGTGATAGAACGCAGATAAAGCACCAACCACACCCACCATGATTGCCATTGGATGCGCATCACGACGGAAACCATTAAAGAAGCGGCTTACTTGGTCGTGAACCATAGTGTGGTTACGCACCTTCGCATCAAATTCTTCTTTTTGCTCTTTGGTTGGGAGTTCACCATTTAAAAGCAAATAACATGTTTCGAGATAATCCGCCTGAGTTGCAAGCTGATCGATTGGGTAGCCGCGGTGTAATAACACACCTTCGTTCCCGTCGATGAAGGTAATCTTCGATTCACAAGAAGCGGTCGCCATGAAACCAGGATCAAACGTAAAATGACCTGCGGCCAATACATCCTTAACGTCGATTACATCTGGGCCTAATGTGCCGCTGTAAATTGGTAATTCAATTTCTTTGCCATCAAGCTTTAGTACGGCTTTCTTGCCAGTTGCTTCAGACATTCAATAGATCTCCTGTCCTGGTGAATGTTGATCTGAATCGAAGTATTAATCTTTTAATGCACGAATCAGACGGGTCAAAAATTGTTACTAAGATTAGTGTGAACTGAAATTTTGTCAATTATACTAATGGATAAAAAAGTAGCGCTACCACAAGTATTTAGTTTAACTGTTAAGGGTTAAAAAAATTGAATAAAATCACAGTATCGACGCGCTATAATAAGTCAAATTTATGACGCCGTGCAGAAAAAAATTGGGTCTAAAATCTAAATTGTAAACAAATTTTTAGAGCAATTAATCCATCTGCTCGCTGGTAGATTATGCCAACGTATTATGAAAATGGCTTAAAACCCATAACTTACCGAGTATTTACCTCGAATGAGTTAATCGATTTCATGCTTTAAAACAGATAGGCCAGTATTTCCAAAATTGATTCAACTGGTTAAAAAATAGCTAATTGAACTCATCATTCACCTCAAAATTTGTACTTTTCTGAGCGCATCAGGCGATGAATAAGATTGTTTTTGTGCGGAATTGAATCAAATTTGATTGTGTAGTTGAAGTTATTCACAAAGTAAGTAGTTCTTTATAATAGCGATATAAGGCTGCAAAGAATATAAAAACAGCACGACATTTTATAAAAAAATATAAGCTTTATGATTTAAAGCGGATTCAGAATAAGCTTAAACCTTCAATTGCAATCTGTGTAAGCAAAGAGTTCAGTTGTATTTAATATCTTTGGTCTAATTCTCGTATCGTGAAGATCGTAAAGCCAATTAAAGCTGATTTTTTTAAAATAGTATATAAAAATAGAGACATACGAGTTTTTAATCTAATTAACGATGATTATGTGACCAATCTGTAGAGGTAAATGATTCTTATTTGCTTAATTTTATACGAAAAAGAGGTTTTTCATTGTTTGTAATTTGATTTTTGACGTTTTATAATTCAAGAGTCGTTTATTAAGTAGGCATTTGCTTGCCTTCAATGCCAGCTTTCCTTCGAATTAATTCAAACAAACTCCAGCTGGAGTTTTTACTACAGGATGCCCGCTGTGAAAAGCAACAGACCTGTCAATTTGTCCATGGGTCAGGTGTTAGCGGTAAACTTACGCTCACCCGTGGCTATTGCATCAATCTTACACCGTCTCTCTGGTGTCATCGTATTTCTATTAATTCCCGTTCTATTATGGATTTTGGATAAATCCTTAGCATCACCAGAAGGATTTGAATACGTAAAAACAGTTATCTTCGGAAATATTTTAGTACGATTCATCGTATGGGTATTTGTAGCAGGTTTAATCTTTCACTTTATTGCTGGAGTTAAACACTTGCTTGCTGATCTTGGCTTTGCAGAAGAGCTTCAAAGTGGGCGAACTGCCGCTACAGTTGCATTGATCTTGTCTGTGATTGGTATCATCGCAGCCTTCGTATGGATTATGTTCTAATGAAAAGTGCTACAGGATTAACAGGTTCAGGTTCTCGCGATTGGTTTGTCCAGCGTATTAGTGCTGTTGTTTTAGCCGTATATACAGTGGTGATCATGGGTTGGATTTTGTTTCATGGTGGCTTTAACTATGAGCAATGGTCTGGCTTCATGATGACTTTACCAATGAAGATTTTGTCTTTGTTGGCTGTATTGTCATTGGCAGCACACGCTTGGATTGGTATGTGGCAAGTATTTACTGACTATGTAACGACTCGTCAAATGGGTCCTTCAGCTTCAGGTTTACGTCTGGTTCTAACAACGGCTGTCATTATTGCCGTGTTTGTATTTGTAATCTGGGGTATCCAGATTTTCTGGGCGAATTGATAGGAAGACATCATGGGCGCGATAAACCCTAAAGAAGATTATTCAAATATCCAAAACCTCACCTTTGATGCTGTCATCGTTGGTGGTGGTGGTTCTGGTATGCGTGCAGCGTATCAACTTGCACAAGCGGGTTTAAAAGTTGCTGTTTTGACTAAAGTATTCCCAACACGTTCGCACACGGTTGCCGCGCAAGGTGGTATCGGTGCATCGTTAGGCAATATGCAAGAAGATAACTGGCACTATCACTTTTACGACACCGTAAAAGGCTCTGACTGGTTAGGTGATCAAGACGCGATCGAATATATGACGCGTGAAGCACCTAAAGTGGTGTACGAGCTTGAACACATGGGTATGCCGTTTGACCGTAACGAAGATGGAACGATTTATCAGCGTCCATTTGGTGGTCACTCTGCAAACTATGGTGCAAAAGCAGTACCACGTGCCTGTGCAGCCGCTGACCGTACCGGTCATGCACTCTTGCACACGTTGTATCAAAGCAACGTAAAAATGGGCACACAATTCTTTGTTGAATGGATTGCGCTTGACCTGATCCGTAACAATGAAGGTGATGTACTTGGTGTAACCGCTTACGACCAAGAAACAGGTAATATTGCGGTATTCCAAGCCAAAGCAACTTTGTTCGCTACGGGTGGTGCAGGCCGAGTTTACCGTGCATCAACCAACGCTTACATTAATACAGGCGATGGCCTGGGTATGGCAGCGCGTGCAGGTATTCCATTACAAGATATGGAATTCTGGCAATTTCACCCAACGGGTGTTGCCGGAGCTGGCGTACTGTTGACAGAAGGTTGTCGTGGTGAAGGTGGTATTTTGCGTAACAAGGACGGCGAACCGTTCATGGAGCGCTATGCACCAACATTGAAAGACTTGGCACCGCGTGACTTCGTATCACGTTCAATGGACCAAGAGATCAAAGAAGGGCGTGGCTGTGGCCCTAAAGGCGACTACATTCTTCTTGATATGACGCACTTGGGTGCAGAAACCATCATGAAGCGTTTACCGTCTGTTTTTGAGATTGGTAAAAAGTTTGCAAACGTTGACTGTACCAAAGAGCCAATTCCTGTTGTACCTACAATTCACTACCAAATGGGTGGTATCCCGACCAATATCCATGGTCAGGTTGTGGTGCCGCATGGTGTAGAAGAAGGCGAGTTTACTGCACACTACGACAAAGACACTAAACAATATACCTACCAAGGTACGCGCGATTATGTAAAACCGGTTAAAGGTTTTTATGCAATCGGTGAGTGTTCGTGTGTGTCGGTTCACGGTGCGAACCGTTTGGGAACCAACTCATTGCTTGATTTGGTGGTATTTGGTAAGGCGGCTGGTGAACATATCATTGATTATGTGACCAAGCACCATGGTGATGATTATGCACCATTACCAAATGACGTACTCGAAAACACATTGGCACGTATTCGCAAACTAGATGATTCAACTTCTGGTGAGAATGCACAAGAAATTGCCGATACAATCCGTGACATCGTACAGGATCATGCTGGTGTATTCCGTACTCAAGCTTTGCTTGACAAGGGTGTACAAGAAATCCTTGCGATGGAATCTCGTGTACGTAACATTCACTTGAAAGACAAATCAAGAGTATTTAACACCGCGCGTGTTGAAGCGCTTGAAGTTGAAAACTTGTATGAAGTTGCGAAAGCTACATTAATTTCTGCTGCTGCACGTAAAGAATGTCGTGGTGCGCATACAGTGGTTGACTATGAGTTGGCTCCTGATCACCCAACGTATTCATATGGCCGCCGTGATGATGAATGGATGAAACACACATTGTGGTATTCATCTGATAACCGTCTTGAGTACAAGCCAGTTCGTTTCAATCCGTTAACGGTTGAAGCAATTGAACCTAAACCACGTACATTCTAATCGGGAGACTAAAGATGAGTAGAGGTACTCGTACATTCGAAATCTACCGCTATGATCCTGATAAGGATAAAGCGCCGTACATGCAAACTTTCACGCTCGAGTTAACCGACAAGCACCGTATGTTGCTTGATGCGTTACTTGCACTGAAAGTACAGGATGAAACCTTGACATTCCGCCGTTCATGCCGAGAAGGTATTTGTGGTTCTGATGGTGTGAATATCAATGGTAAAAATGGTCTGGCGTGTTTGTGGAACCTTAACGATTTGCCTGAAAAAATCGTGATTCGTCCTTTACCAGGCTTACCAGTGATTAAGGATCTGGTTGTAGATATGAACCAGTTCTACGATCAATACAACAAGATCCAGCCATTCCTGATTAACAATCAGCCAGCGCCACCAAAAGAGCGTTTACAGTCTCAAGCGGACCGTGAGCATCTTGACGGCCTGTATGAATGTATCTTGTGTGCGTGTTGTTCGACATCATGCCCATCGTTCTGGTGGAACCCAGACAAATTCTTGGGTCCATCTGCGCTACTAAACGCTTATCGCTTTATTATCGATTCGCGTGATACCGCTACTCAAGAACGTTTGGCGCGTTTGGACGACCCATTCTCATTGTTCCGTTGTAAAGGAATCATGAACTGTGTATCTGTTTGCCCGAAAGGTTTGAACCCAACAAAAGCAATTGGTCACATTCGTAACATGCTTCTCGATCAAGCAGGTTAATTCTGTTAAAAAAAGCGCACATATTTATGTGCGCTTTTTTTATTAAAAATAAATGGGACTAATGTCTAAATTGCATCTAAAATGTATATCAAGCACCATAGGTTATCAGCTAAAATAGCCAATGTATTTTGTCAATTTATAAGAGGTATATGTCAAAAAAATCAATTCGTGTAAGCAGAACATGATACGATTTGAAACGAAATTTTATGCCCACAAAGTGCATAATAGGCCATATACACGAAGCACGATTTTTGATTGTGCTTAATTTTTATGTAGAAGAGTTATTTTAGAAAAGCCAAATAGCGGTAAGATTTTGTTTTTCTAAGATGATTTGCAAAAATTGCTCGGCGTCGCCGAGTATACAGATGATAAATGATGCCAATGACGGCGTTGTTTTTCATTGATTATGTCAAGGAAACTTGATGTGGTCATAACGCCCCCTTTGGTCTCAGCGCCAGAATGGGTTTGTAATGCCATTTTACAATTTGGCGTTATCAATCATGGGTCTGTTTAAAAAAGCAACCCGTAATGTTTTTGCAATAGGAAATGGGTCCACAAATGCAAGATGTTGCTGACGCTTTGCGTCTTGACACTGAACTTTCCGCTGATAGCGCAGCGTATATTGAACAGCTTTACGAGCAATACCTGACCTCCCCAACCTCTGTGACAGAGGACTGGCGCCAATACTTCGATAAATTCCCAAAAGGTGATCAACCACACAGCAATGTGCGTGAGCAGTTCTTATTACTTGGACGTAATTCGAGCCGTGTACAAGCAGTTGTACAGAGTTCGGTAAGCAGTGATCATGAGCGTCGTCAGATTGGTGTCTTACAACTCATCGCAGCATATCGTAACCGTGGTCATCAAAAAGCAAAACTCGATCCACTAGGTCTTGCAAAACGCGAAGACGTTCCAGATCTTGATTTATCTGCTCATGGTTTAACGAAGTCTGATCTTGATACGATATTCAATACCAGTAATCTTGCTATTGGTAAAACTGAAGCGACTCTCGGTGAAATGATCGATGCAATGGAAGCCATTTATTGTGGTTCTGTTGGTGCAGAATACATGCATATTGTCGACACCAAAGAAAAACGCTGGATTCAACAACGTTTAGAGAGTGCGCGCGGTCAATTCAATTTTACCAATGACCAGAAAAAAGGACTACTGGAGCGTTTAACTGCTGCGGAAGGCCTTGAAAAGTTTTTGGGTAATAAATACGTCGGTGCCAAGCGCTTTGGTGTAGAAGGTGGTGAAGCCTTTATCCCAATGATGAACGAAATTATTCAGCGTGCAGGCTCTGTGGGCTGTAAAGAAGTTGTGATTGGTATGCCACACCGTGGTCGTCTCAATCTTCTTGTAAATATTATGGGTAAAAACCCGGCTGATCTTTTTGGTGAATTTGAAGGTAAATCAATTCATAAGAAAGGTTCGGGTGACGTGAAATATCACCAAGGTTTCTCATCAAATGTCATGACGTCAGGTGGCGAAGTACATTTGGCATTGGCATTTAACCCGTCGCATCTTGAAATTGTTGGACCAGTGGTTGAAGGTTCGGTTCGCGCACGTCAAGTTCGTCGTAAAGACATCGGTGGTGATGACGTTCTTCCAGTGATTGTTCACGGTGACGCTGCATTTGCAGGTCAGGGTGTTAACCAAGAAACCTTCCAAATGTCGCAAACTCGCGGTTATACGGTCGGTGGTACGGTTCATATCGTTATCAACAACCAAGTGGGTTTCACGACTTCAGATCCACGCGATGCTCGTTCAACTGAATACTGTACCGATATTGCGAAAATGGTTCAGTCACCAATTTTCCATGTAAATGGTGATGATCCTGAAGCGGTTGCGTTTATTGCACAGTTGGCCCATGATTTCCGTCATACTTTCCGTAAAGACGTTGTAATTGATTTGTTCTGTTACCGTCGTCGCGGCCACAATGAAGCAGATGAGCCATCTGCGACACAGCCGTTGATGTATCAGGTGATCAATAAAAAGCCAACGACACGTACGCTTTATGCCGATAAATTGGTACAAGAAAAAGTACTTGATCGTGCAGAAGCGGACAAACTGATTGAAGACTACCGCGCCGATTTAGAAGCGGGTAATCACGTTGCGAATGCGTTGGTACTTGAGCCAAACACCAAGATGTTTGTCGATTGGAAACCGTATTTGGGCCATGACTATACAGACGTTTGGGATACCACAACCGATATCAATCGCTTAAAAGCGCTTGGTGAAGGAATGCGTAAGCTACCTGAAGGTTTTGTGATGCAACGCCAAGTGCAAAAAGTCATTGACGACCGTTTGAAAATGCAAACGGGCGAAATGCCATTGAACTGGGGTGCTGCTGAAACACTGGCCTACGCAACACTTGTTGATGAAGGTTACTTGGTTCGTATTACTGGTGAAGATGTTGGCCGTGGTACGTTCTCGCATCGTCATGCGAAATTGCATAACCAAGTCGACGGTTCAACTTATATTCCGCTTTGTCATGTGAAGGAAAATCAGCCACGCTTTGCGTTGTATGATTCTTTGTTGTCTGAAGAAGCCGTTCTTGCATTTGAATATGGCTATGCGACAACTATTCCAAACAGCTTGATCATTTGGGAAGCTCAATTTGGTGACTTCGCTAACTGTGCGCAAGTTGTGATTGACCAGTTTATTGCATCTGGTGAAACCAAGTGGGAGCGTGTGTGTGGTCTGACCATGTTGCTACCTCATGGCTTTGAAGGTCAGGGGCCAGAGCATTCATCTGCACGTCTTGAGCGCTTCTTGCAGCTTTGTGCAGAAGACAACATGCAAGTGATCACACCAACCACACCAGCGCAGATTTTCCATGCGTTACGTCGTCAGGCAGTTCGTCCAATTCGTAAGCCAATGATTGTAATGTCACCTAAGTCGTTGCTTCGTCATAAACTTGCGACATCAACACTTGATGAGCTTGCGAACGGCACATTCCAAACCGTGATTGATGAAGTTGATCAAATCAATAAAGCAGATGTTACCCGTCTAGTTTTGTGTGGCGGTAAGGTCTACTACGATTTGCTTGAAAAACGTCGTGAGCTTGAGTTAAACAACGTTGCGTTGGTTCGTATCGAACAGCTCTATCCGTACCCAGAAAAACGCTTGGAAGAAGTGCTTGCAGCTTATCCAAATGTTAAAGATGTGGTGTGGTGTCAAGAAGAGCCGAAGAACCAAGGTGCTTGGTTGTTTATCGCGCCGCGTCTATATGACGACATCTTGAAATCTGGAAAACAAATCCGCATCAGCTATGCAGGTCGTGAAGCATCGGCTGCACCAGCATGTGGTTCACCATACTTGCACGCAAAACAACAAGCTCAGCTCATTCATGATGCATTAGCAATCGAAGCTGAACAATCAGGAGAGACAAAATAATGGCAACCGAAATTAAAGCACCGGTATTCCCAGAGTCAGTTGCAGACGGAACCATTGCAACTTGGCACAAAAAAGTTGGGGAAGCAGTATCACGTGATGAAGTGATTTGTGATATTGAAACTGATAAAGTTGTTTTAGAAGTGGTTGCTCCAGCTGATGGTCAACTTGTTTCTATCGTGAAAGATGAAGGCGAAACAGTTTTATCTGATGAAGTGATTGCACAGTTCCAAGAAGGTGCAGTATCTGGCGCCAATGAAACTCAGTCAGTTCAAAGCGATTCAAAAGTAGAACAAGCAGCATCTAAAACTGAAGCGGGTGCGGCACCAGTTGTAGAACGTGCACAACCTGTATCTGATCAAGCACCAGCTGTGCGTAAAGCATTGACTGAAACAGGCATCAGTGCAGCAGATGTTCAAGGTACAGGCCGTGGTGGTCGTATCACTAAAGAAGACGTGACCAATCACCAAGCAAAACCAGCAGCACCTGCTGCTGCACCGCTTAGCGTTGCGGTCGGTGAGCGTATTGAAAAACGTGTTCCTATGACACGTCTGCGTAAGCGCGTAGCCGAACGTCTTCTTGCTGCAACTCAAGAAACCGCAATGTTGACCACGTTTAACGAAGTGAACATGAAACCAATCATGGAAATGCGTGCACAGTACAAAGATGCGTTTGAAAAACGTCATGGTGCGCGTCTTGGCTTTATGTCTTTCTTCGTGAAAGCCGCAACTGAAGCATTGAAACGTTATCCAGCTGTAAATGCGTCTATCGATGGCGATGATATTGTTTACCACGGCTATTACGATATCGGCGTTGCTGTTTCTTCTGACCGTGGTCTTGTGGTTCCAGTACTTCGTGATACTGACCGTATGAACTATGCTGAAGTTGAAAACGGTATCCGTGACTATGCTTACAAGGCACGTGATGGCAAATTGGGTATTGAAGACATGACAGGCGGTACATTCACCATTACTAATGGTGGTACGTTCGGTTCATTGCTTTCTACACCAATCTTGAATACACCACAAACTGCAATTTTGGGCATGCATAAGATCCAAGAGCGTCCAATGGCAGTGAATGGTCAGGTTGAAATTTTACCAATGATGTATCTTGCACTTTCTTATGACCACCGTTTAATCGATGGTAAAGAAGCTGTTGGTTTCTTGGTAACCATCAAAGAGCTTCTTGAAGAGCCTGCAAAACTTATTCTTGATCTTTAATTTAGTCCGTATAAACACCCAAGTTGAGTCATTTCGCTTGGGTTCATGGAGATAAAAATGTCTCAACAGTTTGATCTTGTTGTAATTGGCGGTGGACCTGGTGGCTATGAAGCGGCAATTCGCGCTGCTCAGCTTGGCTTTAAAGTTGCGTGTATTGAAAAGCGTATCCATAAAGGCAAGCCATCTTTAGGTGGTACTTGCTTAAACGTGGGCTGTATCCCGTCTAAAGCACTTTTAGACTCAGCGCATCGCTTTGAAGATACCGCACATCACCTAGATGACCACGGTATTACAACAGGTGAAGTCAAAATTGACATCGCAAAAATGTTGGCACGTAAAGATAAAGTTGTCGAAAACTTAACGGGCGGTGTAGCTCAGTTATTAAAAGGCAATGGTATCGAGTGGTTACAAGGGACAGGTAAACTCCTTGCAGGTAAAAAAGTTGAGTTTGTGCCATTTGAAGGCGAAACTCAGGTTTTAGAGCCGAAATACGTGATTCTTGCTTCTGGTTCAGTACCAGTAAATATTCCGGTAGCACCAGTTGATCAAGACTTGATTGTTGACTCAACTGGCGCACTCGAGTTTACTGAAGTACCTAAGCGTTTAGGTGTGATTGGCGCGGGTGTAATTGGTCTTGAGCTTGGTTCTGTATGGCGTCGTTTGGGTGCTGAAGTGGTTGTGTTTGAAGCATTGGATACATTCCTTCCAATGGCAGATAAGGCACTTGCTAAAGACTTCCAAAAAATCCTGACTAAACAAGGTCTTGATATTCGCATTGGTGCAAAAGTTGCTGCGACTGAAGTAAATGGTCGTGAAGTGACTGTGAAATACAACCAAGGCGGCGAAGACAAAGAACAAGTATTCGACAAGCTTATCGTTTGTGTTGGCCGTAAGCCATATGCAGAAGGTTTATTGGCTGAAGATGCGGGTATCAAGTTGACTGAACGTGGTTTCATTGAAGTCAACGACCACTGCGCAACATCTCTTGAAGGTGTTTATGCAATTGGTGACCTTGTACGTGGTCCTATGCTTGCGCATAAAGCCATGGAAGAAGGTGTGATGGCGGTTGAGCGTATTCACGGTCATGCAGCACAAGTGAACTACGATACAATTATCAGCGTTATTTATACGCATCCTGAAGCAGCTTGGGTTGGCTTAACTGAAGAAGCAGCCAAAGAAAAAGGTCATGATGTTAAAACGGGTCAATTCCCATTTGCAGTCAATGGCCGTGCTTTAGCAGCAGGTGAAGCAGCAGGTTTTGTGAAGTTTGTGGCGGATGCAAAAACCGACCGTTTGTTGGGTATGCACGTGATTGGACCAGGTGCATCTGACATTGTTCACCAAGGTATGATTGCACTTGAGTTTGTTTCTTCTGTAGAAGATTTACAATTAATGACATTTGGTCATCCAACCTATTCAGAAGTGGTGCATGAAGCCGCTTTAGCGGTTGATGGTCGTGCCATTCACGCAATTCAACGCAAACGTAAGTAAGATTGAAAAGAGCGGTTTAGACCGCTCTTTTTTGTTTAAGATGGTTGTTTATATTTGAATAATCATCTAAAAATAAGTACAAATGAGATTGAAAAAATGATCTGTATTTACTGAGACGGATGTTTAAGTACAGGTTAGTTATAACAAGGGCAAAAGTCGTAAAAAGGTAACTAAATGAATTTACATGAGTATCAAGCCAAAACATTGTTGAAAAAATATGGCGTGTCAGTCCAAGAAGGAATTTTGGCACGAAATGCAGAAGAAGCAGTTGCTGCATTTGAACAATTAGGTGGCAAGTTTGCCGTGATGAAAGCCCAAGTACATGCGGGTGGCCGCGGTAAAGCCGGTGGTGTAAAGGTAGTTAAATCGAAAGAAGAAGCTGCAGACTACGCCAACCAGTTGATTGGTACGAATCTTGTAACGTATCAAACAGATGCCAACGGCCAGCCGGTCAACAGTGTCTTGATCTGCGAAGATGTGTATCCCGTTGAACGTGAGCTATACCTAGGTGCTGTGGTGGATCGTTCAAGCCGTCGCGTAACTTTTATGGCTTCAACCGAAGGTGGCGTTGAAATCGAGAAAGTAGCCGAAGAAACGCCAGAAAAAATTATTAAAGTTGAAGTCGATCCACTTGTAGGTTTACAACCGTTTCAAGCACGTGAAGTTGCATTTGCATTACAACTTAAAGACAAACAGGTGAGCCAGTTTGTGAAGCTAATGACAGGTGCTTATCAAGCATTTGTAGAAAATGATTTTGCCCTATTTGAAATTAATCCACTCTCAGTTCGTGAAAACGGCGATATCCTTGCGGTCGATGCTAAAATTGGCATCGATTCAAACGCCTTGTATCGTTTGCCAGAGCTTGCAGCAGCACGTGACAAATCACAAGAAAATGAGCGCGAATTAAAAGCGTCTGAGTTTGAACTGAACTATGTCGCACTTGAAGGTAATATTGGCTGTATGGTCAATGGTGCAGGGCTTGCAATGGCCACAATGGACATTATCAAACTGTACGGCGGTCAACCTGCAAACTTCCTTGATGTAGGCGGTGGTGCAACCAAAGAGCGCGTGATTGAAGCCTTTAAGCTCATTTTGGCTGATACCTCTGTTCAAGGTGTCTTAATCAATATCTTTGGTGGAATTGTACGTTGCGACATGATTGCCGAAGCCATTATTGCAGCCGTTCAAGAGGTGAATGTAACCGTTCCTGTCGTGGTTCGTCTAGAAGGCAACAACGCAGAATTGGGTGCAAAAATTCTCGACGAATCGGGTTTAAAACTGACATCTGCCAACGGATTATCGGATGCGGCAGAGAAAATTGTTGCTGCGGTAAAAGGTTAAGGGAGTATAAAAATGAGCGTATTAATTAATAAAGACACAAAAGTATTGGTTCAAGGTTTTACAGGTAAAAACGGCACATTTCACTCAGCCCAAGCGTTAGATTACGGCACGAAAGTCGTGGGTGGGGTAACGCCAGGCAAAGGTGGAACCACTCATCTGGACTTGCCAGTATTTAATACTATGAAAGATGCAGTCCGCGAAACCCATGCCGATGCATCGGTTATTTATGTTCCGGCGCCTTTTGTTCTAGACTCCATTGTTGAAGCGGTCGATTCAGGTGTGAGCCTGATTGTGGTGATTACAGAAGGTGTGCCAACCCTAGATATGCTCAAAGCCAAGCGTTACCTTGAAACCTACGGTAATGGTGTGCGTTTAGTTGGACCAAACTGCCCAGGTGTGATTACTCCAGGCGAATGTAAAATCGGAATTATGCCGGGTCATATTCATCAGCCGGGTCGTATTGGAATTATTTCTCGTTCGGGTACTTTGACTTATGAGGCTGTGGCGCAAACCACAAAACTCGGTTTAGGTCAGTCTACTTGTATCGGAATTGGGGGGGATCCAATTCCAGGAATGAACCAAATCGATGCGTTGAAACTTTTCCAAGATGACCCAGATACCGATGCGATCATTATGATTGGTGAAATCGGCGGCTCTGCGGAAGAAGAAGCAGCTGAATACATCCAATCGAATGTAAGTAAGCCAGTTGTTGGATATATTGCTGGTGTGACTGCACCAAAAGGCAAACGTATGGGGCATGCAGGCGCAATTATTTCGGGTGGTAAAGGGACTGCAGAAGAGAAATTTGCTGCATTTGAACGTGCAGGCATGGCGTATACGCGTAGCCCGGCCGAACTCGGCTCGACCATGCATAAGGTCCTTAAGGAAAAAGGCTTGGTATAAATTTTAAGCTTTATCCAATAAAAACCCTTCAGAACATCTGAAGGGTTTTTTTATGAACAAATCATTCGATATATCGGATTTTAAGTTGGTATCTAAAAAGAAAAATTCAATATCTTTCATCAAGTACTAGCTTAGATTAAAAGTCTGATGATGTATGTCCTTGAGTGAAGACTACTGTTGCAAATTTTTAATAAGATCGTTTAATTTGATTTGTTTAGTTATTCTTAAACTCGTTATAAGCTGACGCTATAATGATAGTAATAAAATTAAAAAACAGCACCATAAAATGAGACGCAAAAAAAAGCGTAATGATTGGGGTGATCATTACGCAGAACAACGAATCTGTAATAACAGTTTCGGTTAAGGAGAAGAGTTATGAACTTGGGGGAGTGCATAACCTATGAACTTAATATACTCAAGGTCTACTCAGAGTTCATTGGTATTCACGTTAACATGTGTTAAATCACGTTAAATAATCGATCAAAATGTAGGCTTACTTTCGACCAAAGTCGTACTGTCTCTGAATAAGACAGTACTTCAATGTTATTTCGATCATGACCGATTAGAACTTGAATAAGCCAAGCCCATCTTTTACTTCATCCAGTGTGGCTTGGGTTATGTTCTGACATTTGATTGTACCTTCGCGCAAGATATCCATGATGTAATCTGGATCTTTAGCCAACGCTTCACGACGTTCACGGATAGGTGAAATCAATTCTTTTAAAATACCTTCAAGGCGTTTTTTTACAGTTCCATCACCGAGACCACCACGGCGATAGTGAGCCTTTAAAGCCTCAATTTCTTCTTTGTCTGGATCAAATGCATCTAGATATGCAAATACAATGTTGCCCTCGACCTGACCTGGATCTTCAATGCGTAAGTGATTTGGATCGGTATACATTGCATTGACGGCTTTTTTAATATCTTTATCACTTGCATTTAATACAATGGTATTGCCAAGAGATTTCGACATTTTTGCCTTACCATCAAATCCAGGTAAACGCCCTGTATTTGAAAGTAGAGCTTTACATTCAGGAAGCAAATCTTGACCAATCTGACGATTCACACGGCGTACCAATTCATTGGTCTGTTCAATCATTGGAATTTGGTCTTCACCCACCGGAACGACGGTCGCTTTAAAGGCAGTAATATCGGCTGCCTGTGCCACTGGATAGCATAAAAAACCTGCTGGAATATCACGCTCAAACCCACGCATCTGAATTTCAGATTTAATGGTCGGGTTACGCTCAAGACGTGCAACAGTCACAAAGTTAAGGTACAACATGGTCAGTTCATTCAATGCTGGCAGGCATGATTGAACACAGATCGTGGTTTTAGTTGGATCGATGCCCACAGCCAAATAATCCAGTGCCACTTCAAGAATATTACGGCGTACTTTGTCTGGATTGTCTGCATTGTCTGTTAGGGCTTGAGCGTCTGCCAACAAGATATGCTGATGATGACTATCTTGTAAACCGACACGAGAACGTAAAGAACCGACAAAATGTCCGAGATGCAATTGTCCAGTCGGACGGTCACCTGTCAAAATAATAGGTCGTTGATCAACACTGCTCATTATATAGTCCACTACTAAATGGGTTTATTCAGAGGCTAAGCCGCTGCAATATAAAAGAATGGGGTTATTGTACGGGAAATAAAAATAAATCGTCAGCAATCCACGGCACTTTTCATAAAATAATCCTGTTAATCTATCGGTTAAAATTACAGAAATTCAAAAAAATCGTCTTACAATAGAAAGATAAAAAACAATTCGGATAAAAAATGGCAACTGGCTTACTTGTACTTCTCGATGATATTGCAACGATTTTGGATGATGTTGCCCTCATGAGTAAAATGGCAGCGAAAAAAACCGCTGGCGTACTGGGAGATGATCTGGCGTTAAATGCCCAGCAAGTAACAGGTGTTCGCGCCGAGCGTGAAATACCGGTGGTATGGGGCGTAGCAAAAGGCTCTTTTATTAATAAACTGATTTTGGTGCCACTGGCATTATTAATTTCGGTGGTCGCACCTTGGCTCATTAATCCGTTACTCATGATTGGTGGTTTATTTTTATGTTATGAAGGGATTGAAAAAGTCATTCATAGTTTGTTTTCAAAAAAAGCACACGCTGAAAAACACACAGATCCACAACAACAAAACGATGAAACTGATTTAGCTGCTTTTGAAAAACAAAAAATTAAAGGCGCCATTCGCACTGATTTTATTCTTTCTGCCGAAATTGTGGTGATTTCATTAGGTACTGTTGCCGCGGCAGCATTTATGACCAAAGTTATGGTGCTCAGTATCATCGCAATTGTAATGACTGTGGGTGTTTATGGTTTTGTTGCCATGATTGTAAAAATTGATGATTTGGGCTTGTACTGGACCAAGCAAAGTTCGTCTTTTAAACAAAAACTTGGGAATGCGTTGTTGATATTTGCACCTTGGTTAATGAAAGCCTTGTCTGTGGTTGGAACGATTGCGATGTTTTTAGTGGGAGGTGGCATTATTGCGCATACGATTCCACTGATTCATCACTTTAGCGAAGAAACCAGTGATCATTTAGAAATGATTCCCACAGTTGGGAATATTATTGGTGCGATTACCCCAACATTGATTAATTTTGGAATAGGTATGCTGGCAGGTTTGATCGTGTTTATGATCGTCACCGCATTTCAAAAAATGAAAGCGAAAGCCGCATAAACGATTGGAGATGATCTATGCGTTGGAAAGGTCGACGAGTCAGTAGCAATGTGGAAGATCGCCGTGGAAGTAGTGGTGCTAAAGTGGGTGGCATCAGTATCGTCGGTTTGGTGGTGGCATTTGTGGCATGGAAATTTTTTGGTGTCGATCCGCAACAAGCCTATCAGGCAACTCAGCAGATAACAGCCGCACAAAGTCAGACGGGTACAGCACCAGAGCAATTATCTGCTGAACAAAAAGAAGCCTCAGATTTTGTAGGAACAATTTTGGCAGATACAGAGGACACTTGGACGCCCATCTTCCAACAGCTGGGGCAAAGCTATGTTGCGCCAAAATTAGTGTTGTTTAATGGCCGCGTTCAATCTGCCTGTGGTACTGCGGAGTCGGCGATGGGGCCTTTTTATTGTCCAAGTGATCAAAAAGTTTATATCGATACACAGTTCTTTAAAGAGATGCGCCAACAAATGGGGATATCAGGCGATAAAAATCAGACTGAACTGAGCAGACAAGATCAGGCAGGCGATTTTGCTCAGGCCTATGTCGTGGCACATGAGGTAGGACATCATATTCAAAATTTATTGGGTATATCCTCTCAGGTACAACATGCGCAAGCACAGGCCAATCGTACTCAAGCCAATCAACTTTCTGTACGTCTTGAACTACAGGCCGACTGCTTTGCCGGAATATGGGCCAATCGAAATCAAGAACGCACGCAATTTTTAGAGGCTGGAGATGTCGAAGAAGCCATGGATGCAGCACAAAAAATTGGAGATGACTACCTTCAGAAGCGTGCAACAGGGCAGGTGGTCCCCGATAGTTTTACCCATGGTACCAGTCAACAGCGCATGCATTGGTTTGAAACTGGATTAAAAAGTGGTGACTTGAATCAGTGTGATACATTCAATAGTCGTTCAATTTAAAAAAGAAGGCGACACCTTCTTTTTTATTTTTTAAGAAACTGCTTGAAGTTGCGAAGAATTCGGTAACTACAATATAAAGCGATCAAGGCAAAAATACCGACGCCAAAAAGTACATATTTTAAATTGCTAATGTCTTGAGCATACAATGACTTGATGTCTTGCTCAGACCAATTGTAAGAGCCAGGCATATTGGTCTGGGTATCCATATAACGTATTTTCTCAAGATAACTATGTGTACCAAAAGTTTGAAACGTTGCATCCTGAATTACACGTGTCCCAATTTCGTTATAGCGGTCTGTACATAAGGTTGCAAGATAATGTTCGCAATTCAATTTCGCGATATATCCGCGATCTTGTAGCACAATATAAAAAGCTTGGTTGGGCTTTTTATTGTTACTCAATAGACGATAAGTATGTGTCGCATCACTTTGAATCTGTGAAATCTGTTTGTGGGTATATTCATCTTCGGCATTCCAGATTTCCTTTGCCTTACTATAAAAGGTTAAGATGAGTGCTGCCGTGATTAAAAAAATACAGGTAGCTGAGACAAGCCGAACAACAGTTTTAATCGATTGATGCATGTGCGAGGACTTCCTTTTGAACGCCACTAAAATAACTGATTTGATTCAATTAACAAAGAAGTTTTCTGCTTGAGCTTAAGTATTTGATAAAATTAAATATTATGGTTTTTTGTTAATAAAGTTAATTTTTGGCAATATCCAAAGTAAATTTAAGTAAAATTACAGATCAGTTTATTTATATGATCCATAAGGATATTTATGGGTAGTTTTTTTCTCCTTCAAGTTCTCACGGTTATTTTTGCGCTGTCGATTGCAACCACAATTTTTAATAAGCGTATTTTAAATTTCCCTCAGGCGATTGGTGTACCGATTGTTTCGGCCGTTTTAGTTTTTATTTTGCAATGGGGAGCCAGCCTGTTAAATGGCAACCAGTTTATTACCATTAATATTCATAATATTGAAAATGCAGTAAAAAGTATCGATTTTTATGATTTTTTAATCAATGGTGTAATTTGTTTTATTTTAACCTCCTCGGCACTTAAATTTAAAATTTCAGATTTGCGCAATCATTGGAAACCAATCGGCATCTTGGCGACCATTGCGTTGGTGCTCTGTGCTGTCTTGTTCGCAGGTTTATTGTTTGGTTTCCAATACTTGATTGGAAATCCTGTTCCAATTCTAGTTTTATTACTACTTGGTTCTGCATTGGGAGCAACAGATCCGATTGGCATCAAAGGGGTATTAAGCTCCGTTCGCGCCCCGCATCACCTGATTGTTAAACTTGAAGGTGAGTCACTCTTTAATGACGCCATGTGTATCGCCGTGTTTATGACCCTTTTAAATGTACTTAAAGGTGAGCACTTTAGCTTGGTGGGCACAATCGAAAACTTTCTTTACGAAATCGTGGTCGCTGTGATTATTGGTTGGGCATTTGGTGTCGGAATTTTACGTCTGTTGCGTGGTAAGCACGAGATGGAATCTTTAATTCTTACCACAGCGTTATTGGCAAGTGGTGCCTATTTGGTGTCATTGTTCGCACATGCATCGGCACCGATTGCTTGTGTGATTGGCGGCTTGATTGTTGGAAATAAGTGGAAAGAAATTTTACAAGAACGTGAAATTCGAGAAGTGAACCATTTCTGGCACACCGTAGAAGGCATTATTAACTCATTTTTATTTACTTTGATTGGTCTTGAGCTTTTTATTCTAGATTTAAGTACAAGCATGATCTTAGGTGGAATCTTCGCCTTTATCGCATTACATATTTCGCGCTTTGTCGCAAACTTTCTCTCATTTTCGTTTTTCCCGTCATTTAAACATAAAAGTTACAACGGCAGTCTGGCAATTTTATCGTGGGGTGGTGTTCGAGGTGGAATTTCATTGGCTTTGATTCTTGCGGTCGCCAACGTGCCTGAGCTACGAGATTACAGCAGTATTCTAATTGGTTATACCTTTATTAGTGTGCTGATGTCGGGAGTGGTTTGTGGACTTGGTTTACCTGCTGTGATGAATGCATTTTATTATAATCCCAATGAAGAAACTCAAGGATTTAAAGGCTGGTATCAACGTATGTGCCACAAAATGAATCGCAAAGGGTATAAGTATATTGTAGGCGAGGATGAATATGGCAACGAAACAATCACCATTTACGACATGGATAAACTAATCGATCAGAAAGCCGAAGATGGTATTGCGACGGTTCATAATCCCACAAAAGTACAAGAAGCGAAAAGACTGGAAAATCCGAATAATTTTTAAACATATCGAGTACTAACGATTCATAAATTCTATTATTTAATAGAATTTATGAATAAGTATAGTTAAAATTAGGCTATATAAATAATACATATAAAATGTGACTTAAGTCACAATTCATGAGGTGTTTTCACACTTTTTTCAAATCATTTACTCAGTTAAAAACTGTTTTTAAATTTTTCTACAGGATTTAGATGTTAAATATTTGTATCAAAATTGTTCAATGGTGGATTTTTTTTTTATAAAAAAATATATAAATCAATTAATTGAAATAAAAAATTTACTATAAGGTAAATATAAGCATAATTTATGTGAACTGGTTATCACTTTTTTGTTTTTTGAGAAGTTTTTGTATTTATTTTTTTCTTTTTTGAATGTTTAATGGTATGGATTACATGCAAAAATCATAAAAGATGGTTGTTTTGAGTAAGCCATCACAGTGTGGGGAAGCACATTAAAAAAATATAAAGCATACGAGAGAGATGAAAGTCATGCCAAACATACAAATTATCGCTAAAGAGTCGCATGCCGTATTGGCAGATATCACAGGAAACTCCGCCAAACTCAAAGAAGCGTCTGCTGTCTTGGTCAGCGTTTCAGCAAGTGATGTTCAAGAAGTAACCCGTGATGGTACCAGTGTTATCATTAAGCTAAAGAATGGCGAAGTCATCGTTATTGACGACTTTTTCAGTACGGAAGGTCCTACAGACAATAGCCTAGTTTTTCAAGATGATTCTAATAAACTGATCTGGGTACAATTCACAGATGCACAAGGCGCCCTGCTTGAAAATGTGGCGTATCAACCAATCGATTCAATCGAGCCTTTATTATATGGTCACAGTGAAACAAGTCCATGGGCATGGGCAGCCGTTCCAGTAACTGCAGGTGGTATCTTGTGGTGGGCGCACAATCGAGATAGTGATAACAATAACAATAACAATAACAATAACAATAACCCGCCTGTGGTTAACCCGCCTGTGGTTAACCCGCCTGCAACACCTACCACTCCAGCAACTGTCTTTGACGATAAACAACCAATCACTGGCAATGTAAGCAACGGCAGCTCCACAAATGATGCATCTCCTTTAATTAGTGGTACAGGCACAGCTGGCACGATAATTACGGTATATGACGGCAATACTGTTTTGGGTACTACCACCGTAGGTTCAGACGGTAAATGGTCATTTACACCAACCACACCATTAACCGATGGCACGCATAGCATTACTTATACAGTTAAAGATGCGGCGGGAAATGAAAGCGGTAAGAGCCCAGCAATTGACTTTACCGTAGATACCATCGCACCAGATACGCCAACAACTGCTCCAAATGCTACAGATGATGTTGCACCTGTCATTGGCCCAATTACTGCTGGCAGTTCGACCAATGACAACACGCCAACGTTGAGCGGTGCTGGTACACCAGGTGAAACCATTACGGTGTATGACGGTAATACTTCATTGGGCACCACCACCGTAGGTACTGATGGCAGCTGGAGTTTTCCAACTACACCACTCACGGATGGTCCA